>ERZ1292632.142-Hain-H43-01um-R2-142-length-71313-cov-15_pt2 | contig 70843 bp, 103 predicted proteins | sample MGYA00564407_ERZ1292632 | MGnify/ENA primary metagenome ERZ1292632 (study PRJEB36523, sample SAMEA6512637) | groundwater metagenome | collected 2019-01-08 | study: AquaDiva: Metagenomics assemblies of 32 groundwater samples | reverse complement strand
TCTACTTTCAGCGCAGTGCCCGCGGCTGGCAGCCTAACGCTGTCTGGCTACGCGCTGTCTGCTACACAGAAGACCAACCGTGTGCCTTCAGCTGGCAGCTTAATGCTGTCTGGCTACGCACCGTCAGCTGCGTCTACTTTCAGCGCAGTGCCCGCGGCTGGCAGCCTAACGCTGTCTGGCTACGCGCCATCAGTTGGCCAGAAATCTTACCGACAGCCGTCAACTGGCAGTTTAATGCTGTCTGGCTCCGCGCCATCAGCTGCGTCGACTTTCAGTGTAATGCCCGCTGCTGGCAGCTTGTTGCTATCCGGCTATGCGCCATCAGCCGCTTCTACATTCAGCGCAACGCCCGCTACGGGCAGCTTAACGCTGTCTGGCTACGCGCCATCAGTCAGTCAGAAGTCTTATCGACAGCCATCAGATGGCAGCTTGTTGCTGTCTGGCTACGCGCCATCAGTCAGTCAGAAGTCTTATCGACAGCCTTCCGCTGGCAGCCTAACGCTGTCTGGCTACGCACCGTCGGCTGCATCGACGTTCAGCATACAACCTTCAACTGGCAGTCTTACGCTGACAGGCTTCGCACCTACATCATCAGCCGTAGTTGATATAGCTCCGGTATCAGGCAACATAGCGTTTACTGGCTACGTGCCGTCAGTAAGTCAGAAGTCCTACCGGCAGCCTTCAGCTGGTAGCCTTACGCTGTCAGGCGTAGCACCCCTGGCTGTATCTTCTTTTAGCCTAGTACCTGGTGTCGGTGGCTTAGTTCTTATTGGGAAAGCGCCCGCGTTCGCTGGAGACAGTGCCCCCGAACCTGAAACAGGCAGTTTAGTGCTATCAGGCGCAGCGCCATCAGCCATTCAGAATACCAACCGCTTGCCGTTATCTGGAAGCTTGACAGTGACCGGATTAGCTGCTAGTAGGTCTTTCACTCTTACCAGAGCAGAGCCTTCGTGGCTTTTACCTGACAGATCAATAACATGGCACGTTGAGGCTAGAACAGATAGATGGACAAACTGATGTTTTTATAGTATAATAACGAGATTATGACTATCGAAAATACAAAAAGCGTCATGGACGTTGTATCAATATCAACCGTGGCAGCAACGCTTATAGGTTGGTTACCGTCAATTGCGGCAGGCTTAACTATTATCTGGACGTTACTGCGTATCTATGAGGATAGAACCGTTCAACGGTTTATTCGGTATCTTAAATCTTTGGGAGACAGATGAAAAGAGTGTGTCCGTGTGGGACGGAGTTTGATACAAAGTGTAATAGGAAATACTGCAGTGATGAGTGTACGAAGGTGGCCAAAAAACTTAGTAGGCAGGGCCACTATTCTAGACACAAAGAAAGTGTTAAACAGAAAGCTCATGCCTACTACCACGGTAACAAGAGTAAAGTCTCAGTATCAGCCAGATACTATAGGGCCAAAAATAAACAGATCATGGTTAGTAGGAAGCTGGAATATAAGTTCGGGCTCACCCTAGAACAAGCGAAAGAAAAGCTAGGCAACCAGGGTGGTTGCTGTGACATATGCCGTAAACCTCTAGACTATGCTACTGGTGTAAAAGGCAGAGACGGGCCGTCTATAGATCATAACCACAAGACGGGTAAGATACGAGGGATAATATGTATGTGCTGCAATACTGGGTTAGGCATGTTTACTGATAATACTGCGACACTTCGCGAAGCAGCTAATTACTTGGAGAGATACAATTGAGGATCTTATTCACGGATATTGAGACGAGCCCCAACCAGTGTTTCACGTGGGGTATCTGGCAGCAAAACATCTCTATAAGTCAGATGATAAGTAGCTCAAAAACTCTTTGCTGGTCTGCAAAGTGGCAGGGTAATAAGGAAGTTATGCACGACTCGATATTTGATTCGAGCGAGAAGAAGATGTTAAAAGGAATTCATAAACTGCTTGATGAAGCAGATGTAGTCGTAACATATAATGGGTTGAAATTCGATATCCCAACCCTATCAAAGGAGTTTCTGATGAGCGATATGCTTCCGCCTTCGCCATACAAGCAAGTTGATATGCTGAGGGTCGCTAGAAGCAAATTTAGATTCCAGTCTAACAAACTTGATTATGTTGCTCAGCAGCTTGGTTTAGGGAGCAAAGTAACACACGAAGGTTTCAGGCTGTGGGTGTCTTGCATGGAGAAGGATCCTAAGGCCTGGGCAAGAATGAAGAAGTACAATCAGAATGACGTCGTTCTACTGGAAAAAGTATATGACAGGATGCTACCATGGATCTCTAATCATCCAAATCAGAATTTGTATGGCGCGACAAACGCCTGTCCGAGCTGCGGTAGTAAGCACATGCAGCGCCGAGGCACGGCGGTTTCTATAAACGTGGTTTATCAGAGATTTCAGTGCTTAGACTGCGGAAAGTGGTCGAAAGGGGACAGAGATGAATCTCATTCGAAGACTAGTTTTGTTGGTATTCATTAGCACGATCTCCGGGGCAGCGATCACAGCTGACCCGGAGATAAAAGTTGTACCACAGGCTGATGGGTCTGTAGTGTTTACACTCTCACCCGAAAAAGTGAAGGCGTGTCAGGAACAGGGCGGGTGCAGACTGCTTAGTGTAGCCGAAATGGAGGAGTTCATAGTGCGGATAAAACCGAAACTGTGTAGCGAGATCAGCATATGACTAGTAGAGAGATAAGGGACCTGAGTTCTGAATTACAAGTACTCTATAACAGGTTCCATGATCGTGTTCGCCGAGACGTAGAATGCCAGAGACAGGGGTTGTCGTTTTTGCTAACATGTACTTACAGGGACGAACGGGATAAGAATAGAATTAGCAGGGTGCCGAGCGAGGCGTTTGAGATTGTCGCCATGCGGCACTGCAGAGTAGAACCGGTCATGCCAGAGGAGATTGTCAATCATGCAGAAGCGGCGGGACTGAGATATGACGGCGAGCACTTTGAGAAATGCGATAGTTAAGTTCGCAGCGGCTCTTACGATAGGCAACGCTACGCCTACTGGCTTGGCGACATACGAGCTCGGCACGACTACGCCGCGGGTTATGCTCGCAGCACTCACGCTTAGTGCAGCAGGACTGGTGGGTCTCGTATCGTATGAGGGGTACACCGATCGCGCAGTGATCCCCGTGAAGGGTGACGTGCCCACGATCGGGTTCGGCACTACGTCAGGCGTCAAGCCGGGAGACCGCATCACGCCGCCTGTCGCGCTGGCTCGTGCGATGCGCGATGTGACCAAGTTCGAGGGCGCGGTGAAAGAGTGTGTCACTGTACCGCTTCACCAACACGAGCTGGACGCGTACGTCTCGCTGGCCTATAATATCGGGCCGACGGCGTTCTGCAACTCGACGCTGGTGAAGAAGCTGAATACTAATGACTACGCGGGTGCGTGCGCGGAAATAAGTAAGTGGAATAGACAGGGGGGGCGTGTGCTACAGGGGCTTGTTAACCGGCGCGCCGCAGAGCGCGCTATGTGCGATGGAGAGATTAGATGAAATTGCTCGCGATTTTCACCGGACCTTATGCGCTGTTTGCCAAGTGGGGCGTGATCACATTGCTCGTTGCTGCGTTCAGTGGCTGGAGTTGGTTCAAAGGCAATGAGCATGGCACACAGAAGTTAGTTGATTACCGGGGTAAGCAAGCGGTCGAAGCCGTTCGGATCAACGCCGTACGCGAAGTTGTGACAGTGAAAGTGGTAAACCGCTATGTCAAAGTTGCGGGCGAGACAAAGATCAAAATCGAAACAATTGAGAAAGAGGTAGTTAAATATGCTGAATCGAATACTGGTAGCTGTCTTGATTCTGACTGGCGTAGGCTGCACGACAGCGCAGCCCTTAACACCGTTCCCGAAGCCGCCCGCGGAGTTAATGGCCCCGGCGGAACGCCTAAAGCCGCTGCCGCCCTCGAAACTGTCACCCAAAACTACGCCGCTTGTACCCGCAACGCGGACAGGCTAGATTTTTTACAAGACTGGGTACGTGAGCAGCAGAAAGTTAAGTGATGGAGATTAAAAAGTGGCTGGGCTTACGAAATACAGACTCCCCGGAGCGCTTGAAGCTCGGGGAGTGTGTTACTGCGCTTGACGTAGATGTTAATAATTCGGGCAAGCTGCTAAGCCGTAGAGGAACAACAAAACGAAGTTCTACAGCGCTGCATTCGCTATACTCGAATCACCTAGTTTCTATCGCGGTAGCTGGAACGAACTTAGTGGCCATAGAGCCTGATTGGTCCTTGACGACGCTCAAGGCGCTTACATCGACAGCGAGGCTGTCGGCTGAGACTGTAGGTGACGTATTGTATTATAGTAACGGCACTGACACTGGCCGACTCGTCGGTCGTGCGCCAAGTTGCTGGGGAGTTAAACCGCCTATGGGACAGCCGCAGGCTACAGCCTCCACAGGAGGCTTACCGCCGGGACGATATCTCTACGCTTTTACTTTTGTGCGCCGGGATGGGCACGAGAGTGGAACGGGAATATCCGGGTCTATCGACCTGACCGATACCGGCGGAATATCGTTTTCGTCGATGGAAGTGTCGAGTAACTCAGAAGTTACGGATAAGATCCTGTATCTGAGTTCTACGAACGGAGAGGTTCTGTTCGTAGCTGGAATGATGTCCAACAACACCACCTCATATACTTATGGCGGAAACGGGAACGACCTGACAATTCCGCTGGTAACACAATTCGCTCAGAATCCGCCGGCGGGGCACTTAGTGCGAAATTATAACGGTATTATGTACGTAGTTACTGATACTGGGGTATTTTATTCGGATCCATACAGCTTTGAGCTGTTTCGCAAAGGCACGAACTTCCAGCAGTTTCCAGGACACGTCGTTATGTTCGAGGCTGCGAACGGGGGCTTGTACGTCGGAACGGTCGACGCTGGCGGTGGCGATGATGCGGAGGGCAGAGGAGCGGTGTGGTTCTTATCTGGTGACAGGCCTGATAAGCTAAAGAGTCAACAGCTTTTCGACTACGGGGTTATAGAAGGCACCGTTGTTGTAACGGACGCCGCATACTTCGAGACACCAATAGAAGGGCAGCAGGCAGGAGAACAAGCAAGACCAATCGTGGTATGGACGACGCGGCACGGTACTTGTGTCGGGCGCGACGATGGTAATTGCCAGAATTTAACCGAAACGAAGTACAGCTTCGTTTCTTCACAGCGTGGTGCGGCTTTTATCCGGCAGGATAGGGGTTACAACACACTTATTACAACACTACAGGGTACCGGCGCACGAACAAATACGTACGTTCTACCCTAAACACTGATTCGAAGTTGCTATAGCAACTTCGAAATAACCTGAAAGGAATTATTATGGCTCTCAAACTCAGTTCTAAACTCCAATCCGCGATGATGAAAAGCGGCGGCCTTGCTCAGCTTATGAGTAACTGTGTGCTCAAGTACTACACAGGATCCCAACCAGCGACAGCGAACCTTGCACCGACAGGCACGCTTCTCTGCACGTTCTCCAGTGCGAGTGGGGCTTTGACGCGCGAAGTCAAAGCGGCGGGTTCCGTCACGTTTAGCGGCACCGTGGCGGGCGCGACGTGTACTGGTATCACGGTTAACTCGATTCAAACAATGCTTTCTACGTTCACAGATAGCACTGGTGTGCTGGCTGACTTTGCGACTGGTGTCGCGAAACTGATCAACGATAACCCTAAGAACTGGCAGTTTGAGGCGACAGCATCTGCGGGAAAAGTTACTATTACCGCTAAGCCGGGAGTCGGAGTTCAGACGTGGGCAGTTGTATCGGCTGTCACAACAATCACTAAAGCCGACGTAAACTTCGGGACGGAAGTTGCGGGCACAGCACCTGTGAACGGTCTGAACTGGGGCACGCCGGTTGCGGGCGTTCTTCCTAAGCTGGAAACCCAGACTTGGTCGGGTGTTGCAGCGGCGGGCGGAATTGCCGGGTATTACCGGATCGAAGCCGCGGTGTCAGATGCTGGTGGGATCGACTCTACTGAGTCCATCTACCGGATCGACGGCGCGATTGGCACTACAGGCGCTGAACTTAACATGGGAAACACGACGATTACTTCTGGGTTGACTCAGACTATCACCAGCTTCGCACTGACGCTACCGACTGCGTAAGGTTTAGAGCATGGCGATCACCCTCGGCGTTGGGCCGGTAAGTGCTAAAGACACAAATACCGGCACCGCGACTGTATCAGTTGTTCTTAGTGGGACAACTATAGGCCGACAGATTATCGCCGGGTTGAGGTGGTACGGCACAAGTTCTAGTACTACCATATCCAGTATTACGTGTACGGGGGAGAGCAACCTTACAATTCACGGGTCGCCCCTTCGTGAGGGCGGCACTGAGGAAACTATGCAGTTTGCCTCTCTGGCAAACAACACTACTGGCGGTGATAAGACACTGACGCTGACGCTCTCCGGTACTGGAAACCATAAAGGCATATTCGCTCTAGAGGTGGCTGGAGGCGACACTACAAGTTTTTTCAACGCGGAACAAGGAACAACGGGAAGTAGTACTAACCCCACTGGGTCGGTAACAACGACGGCAAACAACTGTGCTGTTGTCGCAATGCTGGGGGGCTATGGTGCTGAGTCTGCGGGAGCGGGATTTACGGGGTATGCATTTGATCAATTTAACAGCGGAGATATGGCTGAATATGATCTTGATGTAGGTACCGCCGGGGTAATATCTGTTCCGTTTGTAAATCCGTTTAATAATGTATGGATTGTAAAAGCGGCGGCATTTAACGTCGCTGCCGCCCCGCCAGTATCAATAACTCCGGGTGTTGGGTCATTAGGGTTTACAGGGCACGCACCTATAGCGAGTATTGCATATCTGAATATAATTCCGAACGCGGCGTCGTTAGTTGTTACGGGCATAGTTCCAGTAGTAGTGAATTCGCAGAAGTTTCCAGGTGCAGCGTCGCTGAGTTTAACGGGGTATGCACCGCTTGCGGAGGATTCGAGCTCCTTTATAACTACAGATGTAGGGGCTCTCGCGCTAAGCGGGAAGACGCCGGGGCGCGTAGCGGCAACGCTACGGACGCCGTCAGATGGTTCCATTACTGTAACTGGAAAGACAGCAGTAGTTGTTAGTAAGACCTACAGAACTCCAGGTGTAGGCGCTCTGGTTTTTACCGGAATTGCAGTCCCTGCAACAGCGCACGGCGCGCCTAGTCTCGAGGAAATAACGAGCACCGGACTTAGCTTCCCTTCCACCGCGGGAGTGGGCTCCTCAGAACTTAAGGTTCTAACTGGAACAGGCGAAGGGACCTACCATAACGCGGCTGTTGGCGCAGCAACACTGGAGTATATTACGTGTCTGGGTGGCGGGCCGAACAACGGGGCGGCATCGCTGAAGCAGATCACTGCAGCAGGTTTAAGCTCTCAACCCAACCCTGCATGGGGCGGCGGAACACTAAAGAGGATCACGGCTATAGGATATGGCCCGATCTGGGGGAGTTCGAACTTAGAGGTACTTACTGGTTTAGGCTACGCTTACGAGGCGGCTTACCCGCAGCTTGAGAGCATTACGGGTACCGGTGAAGCTGGGTATTCGCCTATTGGAGCTGCTTCGTTAGAGCAGATTACTGCAACAGGTTTAAGCTCTCAGCCGAACCCGGCATGGGGTAATGGAACTCTGAAGAAGCTTACAGCTGTTGGATACTACCAGATTTGGGGTAGCACAGAACTAGAGAGATTAGCGGCTGAAGGTTTAGGTTTCGAGGAAGCTAGACCAGAACTAGAAGCGATTACGGGTACCGGTGAAGCTGGGTATCCAGCTATCGGTGCAGCGACTTTGCAACGTATTACGGTTTACGGTGCATCGGGCTACGCATCACTTGAGAGGATACAGTAATGAGCGGGTTTAGCATTCAATCGGTACCAGAAACTTACTTAACGGTGGTTATGAACACCCGTAACCTGGCGATCACCGAGTATCAGAGCTACGGTTTTAACAGCTACGCGACTGTTAACGGTGTGTTCTGCGGGGTAAATTCAAGCGGGCTTTTCGAGCTCGATGGCGACGATGATGCTGGGACGAACATCGACTGGTCTGTGAAGACTGGGCAGTTGGATGACAAGTCCGTACTATTGAAACGTGTGCCAGAAGTCGTAGTGGGGCTACGATCTAGCGGGCCCATTCGTGTTCGTGTGTATAAAGATGATACAGAGTACTACGATGAAATGCTACCGGCAACTGACCTTAAAACGATTCACCAACAGTATGTACATCCCGGTAAGGGTATGAGGTCGCGGTATTTTTCGGTAGAGCTCCAAGGTATGGGCGGTTCTGCAGCAGAGATAGACTCGCTGCAGGTTAATATGACGCGCACGACGCGCAGAGTGGGGTAAGATATGTCAGACTACGTACCGTTTACAATGCCGACGATCGAGGCCGACCCAGATTTTGCTAAGACGGCTACGTTTCTAGCTGCAGTGAACACGGCGCTTGTGAATTCTGCTAACAGCTATATCTCGGCTCTGGCGAATTTACAGCAGATTCAGTTTAACCAGGTTGGAAATTTACCTGAATATTCGGCGATTCTAAACATAGTCCCGCCTTCGTTCATCCCGTCGGTAGATGAGAGGGAAGCGCCTGACAGACCTACGGGAATAGATGTTGACGGTGACTACGCCACGCTCTTGGCTAGTATCCAGCAACTGACACCTCCTGCAGTGCCGTCTGAACTGCTTATAGACTTTACTGAATTCGACGAGAGTAAAACGTCAGGTTTCACTGAGGGGGCGAAGACTGCGAGCGATTTTGCTGAGGGGTCCAAGACTGCGAGCGGCTTTGAAGAGGGCAGTAAGACCGCAAGTGATTTCGTAGAAACTGAACGAACCCGGCAGAGCGGATTTAGAGAGGGGTCTAGAACAAGGATCGCGTATACCGAAGGGACCAGAACTAGAAGCGAGTTTATAGAAGGGCTCAGAGACGGGAGCGATTTTGAAGAAGCTGAGAGAACACGTCAAAGTAGCTTTTTAGAAGGGTCTAGAACTGGAAGTGAATTTGAGGAAGGGTCTAGAATAAGAAGTGAGTTTGAAGAAGGTTCTAGGACTGGAAGCAACTTTACCGAGACGCGGAGTTCGCGTCAAAGTGAGTTTCGCGAAGCAGCCTATACGAGCGGCTTAGTGGATACTGGCTACGCTAGTAGCCTTCGCGTGCCGACTGTAGAGAAGCTGCTTAACGATTTGCAGAACGGCGGATATGGAATAGACACGAATGACGAGCAGGCTCTGTGGAATAGGGAGCGTGATCGTGAAGCTCTGCTGGCTATTGCTAACATAGAAGAGCTTAAACGTCAGGCAGCATCTATGAGTTTTGCTATGCCGCAAGGATCACTGTTTGCTCAGATTGAGAAAGCGCGGCAGGAGTACATGGCCAGGAATAGCTCTGTAAATCGGGACATCGCTTTGAAGCGAGCGGAACTGTATGTTCTGAATAGACAGGCTACGCTGGCTAAAATACTTGAGTTTGAGACTCAGAGCATAGGTCTATACGACTCTATTCAGAATCGCGCAGTGACGGTTGAGGCTCAGGCTAAGGAGCTGCATAATACAGTGCAGGCACGGGCTTTGCAGGCGGAGGCCCAGAGTATTGAGCTTTACAATGCTATCCAAGGGCGTGCTCTTCAGCTGGAGAACCAAAACATTGAGATCTACAATGCACGACAGACCAGGGCTCTTCAACTTGAAGAACAGAACATTGCTGTATATAATGCTATCATGGATAGAGCAGTGCGCACCGAAGAGCAGAACGCGGCAATATATAGTGCCATCCAGGCCAGGGCGCTGCAGCTAGAGGCACAAAACATAGAGCTTTATAATGCTATCCAGGGGCGTGCGCTACAGACTGAGGGGCAGAATCTAGAGGTCTATAATGCTAGACAGACTAGAGCTCTTCAACTTGAAGAACAGAACAGTGCTATATACAATGCCATTAAGGATAGAGTAATACGCACTGAAGAACAGAATACAGTAATATATAATGCTATCCAGGCTAGGGCGCTGCAGTTAGAGGCGCAGAACATAGAGCTGTATAACTCGATTCAGAACCGCGCACTGCAGACTGAGGGCCAAAATCTCGAGATATATAACGCGAGACAGGCTCGCGCTATGCAGCTTGCAGCGCAGGACATAGATCTGTACAATGCTATACAGAATCGGGGGCTGCAGTTCGAAGAGCAGAACATCAAGTTATACGATTCTATCCAGCAGCGCGGGGTGCTTAAGGCAGGACAGGACATAGAGCTGTACAATGCTATTCAGGCACGACAGCTTGACTTTGCGAAGGCCTTGGCACAAACTACATTAGCTCTACTTGAAGCTGGGATCAGATTCTATGAAGCAAAGTTTGCTCAGTACATAAAACAGGCAGCGCTGAAACTTGATCAGTCTAAGACTAAAATTGAGTTGTATCAGGCGGATTCTCAGGCGTACGCAGCCTATGTAAATGCCGTGGCTGAGCAGGCGCGGTTCGCCACGGATGCTGCGAAGCTCAGGTTTGATCTCGAGAAACACAAATATCAGGGCAAGGTTGATATAGTCAAGTTCCAGTTACAGCAGCTGATGACTACAGTTGAGAACATGAAAGACATAAGCAAGTTCAGCGTTGAATTTTTCCGAACCGGCCTAGGCGCTGCTATGTCAGGCATTAACGGTCTCGCCGTGCAGAATACCACGGTCTAAGGAGTAAGAATATGGCAACTATAAATGACTTTCTGAGTAACTTAGACACGCACGCCGGGGAAACCGGTAAGTGGGGTAAGAGTTTTCGTAAAGCACAGCCGCGTCGGGGAGAACCTACTGAGGCTGATCTCAAAGGAAATGTGAGCGGTTCTATCAAGCCCGACGGGACGATCACGTCTAAGAAGCTCGACGGAAACGTGTCAGGGACTATTCCTGTCGCAGCGGGGCTTGGACTGAGGGCGGCATGGGACGGACTTAAAGGGAAAGTATCTTCCGGAGTTGACGCAGCGAAGGCTGCTGTTATGCCGGAACCGGTAGCGACTGGTCCAGTGGGGCAGAAAGCGCCGCCGTTTCGGGGTACGGCTCCGATTCCGGGGCCTGGGGCGTTCGGGCCTCAACTCCCGGAAACTCCGGTAGAGTCCGTACCTAGAACCGCAGCGCCTATTTCTGAAGAAGGAAAGGCCTGGCAGGCTCAGCAGAAGCAGCCGTGGCCCGCGGCACAACCTGCTAAGCCTGGGTTTTTCGATAAACTCGGTAGCAATTTGCGCAAGACTCCGATCAAGACAGGAGGGCTGCTGGCGGCAGGGGCGGAGCTGCTCGATCCGAACGTGCGAGCGGCGATGGACCCAACTTCAGATGTTTCGTCTGTTGATCGATGGAAACAGGCTGGGCGTTCGGGCTTACGTGCAGGCGGGGCTCTGCTCGGGGCTGCTGCAGGATCGGCGCTTGGAACTCCTTTTATAGGCGGGGCAATAGGTGGCGTAGCTGGATATAAAGGCGGAGAGTATTTAGCAGACAAGATTTTTGGCGAAGCTCCAAGGAACCAGCCAGTGCAAACACAGACGCAGGCTGCCCCTACGGGGCAGGGTACAAAGACCGATGCGCCTCAGGACCCTGTGCGTGTTCTCAGCGGTGAAGCGCTTCCGCAGCCTGGTAGCGGTGCAGTACGGAACAACCAGACTGGGCGGGTCACAGGGCTTCGTGGTGGTTTAGCGCCGCTGCCCGCGAACGCTACACCAGAGCAGGCGCAGCTGTGGATGCAGAAGAGCGAAGCAGTGCAGAATGTGCTGCGGCAGTCTCGAGCGAACCCAGTTCAGACTGGCGGGGGGCGAAATGAAGGCGAAGAAGCTCTCATGAACATGGCGAAATCAGGTCCAGCTGGTAGCATGGCGGCAACGGCTATTTACGGTGCGGCGAGCAGACAGGCTATGCACAAGAAGGAGCTCGGGTTGCGCCAGCAGCAGATCAAAGCGACGAGCGACCTCGCCAGAGCTCGTATGGGTTACGACATGTATAAAGATGAGCGGGAATTCGGGAATAAAACTGGGCAACAGAATAAAGCAGCTATGGACGAGGAGTTTAAGTCCATGGCAGAGGGGGCGGTACCTGCTAAGAGCATGGAGTTTGACAAGACCAGACAGGCTAACGTAGCGGCTAAAACGGAAGAGAATCGTAGGATCTTTACTCGTTCGGCGGCAGCGGCTGGCGTAGACCCAACACGAATGAACCGTCAGCAGAGAGTGCAACTACATCAGCTCATGAAGGTCAGAGACTCTGTTACACAGGGACGTGATAACTGGATGGATATGCTTGGAAACCACCAAGTAGATTCGGATAACGCGTATGGGTTCCAACCCGTTAAGGTTGATCCAGCTGCGCGTCCCGGCGAGAAGTGGATAGTTCATATGCAGAACGGTAACAGAATAGCGCTTAAGGAGCTGGCTGGTGGAAAGTTCAGTATGTGGGGTGCCAATCAGCCTATTGACGCTGATGTTATGGCTCTGATTAAACCGCTAATTGAGAAAGCTAATGGATCAAATCGCTAACATGCCAGTACCGCAAGGCGACGCTCTGGCAGAGATGCCAGTTCCAGGAGCACCATCGCCTGACTACCGGAACGATGTAGCTTCGCCGATGCAGCGAGGGTTTCGTTCTGGCATGAACACTCTCGGGGCTCAGCTCAACGCACTTGTTGGGCAGACTGGCGAGACCCTGGGTTTGTCCGAGTTCGCAGCTGACCGTTTTAGAGATGCTGATGAGTTCGCACAGGCTGCGGACACTCCAGGGGTTAAGGACTGGGGTCAGGTTAAAGACTTCACGAGCTTGACACAGTTCGTTGGAAACCTCGTTGGTCAGGGCGCAGCTACGATGGTGCCTGCGATCGGAGCTTCTATTGGTCTGCGCCGCCCAGTCGCAGGGGTTATTACAGGTTTCGGTGTTCCATCAGCTGGTGAGCAGGTTCGTTCGTTGCGAGCAGACCCGGTTACAGCAGCTAAGCCTCCAGGCCAGATACTGACCAACGCAGCACTCACTGGCGCGGCTCAGGGCACGATCTACGGTACAGTTGGTGCGCCGGGGCAGTTTACCCGCAGGCTCGCAGGCCAAGCTGCGAAGGAATCGTTTGGCACAGGAGTTACAAAGGCCGCGGCAGGGCAGGCTGTCGCTATGCCAGCAGCCGACATCGTCGGTCAGAAGATGCACCAGCAACTCAATCCGGACAAACCACTGGACACTAGCCATCTGGTTGAAGAGGCAATAACGGGTGGTGTCTTCGGCGGTGTGTTGGGCGTGGCTGGACACTTACCTGGACGAATAGCCAGGGTACCCACGGCTCTGAAGACCCGCTTCAAACGCGAACCGGCTCCGTTGGTAGAAGACACGCTGCCTGAGCATATTACGACGCCAGAAGAGGGCGCGGCTGCGCTCAAGCAGCACGAAGAAAGCATCACGAATTTTATGAAGGGCGTGTGGGATAATGTTAAGCAGACGGGGGCTTATAAGTCTGTGGATGAGTTCATGGCCGATCCGAACGCTAAAACTGAGGCTGGAAAGATTGTGGCTGAGCAGTGGGTAGAGAAGAACGTAAAGCCTAAAATGGAGGCGGTGAAGCAGTACACTGAGGACTTAGCAAAACGAGTGAAAGCTGGTAAAGCGACGGACACGGAAACTAAGTTATCCGAAATGGAGAATAAGACATCTATTTCGGAAAACAAACCTGACCTCGAGGTTCACGACATAGTCATGGCGCACCTCGATTCTTCGATCAAGCCACACCTTAAGCCCGACCAGTTGTTTGCAGTCTCTGCGATGATTCGCAAAGTGGCGCAGAACCCAGATTACCCGGTGCCAGCGCAGGCCGAACAGTTATTCGGCAAGAAGTTCCAGCCCATGCTGGAGAAAGTCGCTAAGCAGATGGGTGTCGACGTTTCTATGTTAAAGGAATCGTTTAAGCAGCGCAACGCGCTTGAGGGAGAAAAGCTCGACGCGGTTAAGCAAGTGATGCTGGACTACATGCCCAAGAAAGATCTTGCTGATCCGGCGCGGCGTCAAGCCGTGCTCGACACGGCACCTGAGCTACTGGCTAGTCTGAGCGACATAAGAGACCCGATGAAGTGGCACAACGATATCTTCGATACTTTTGGTGAGCACACAGCTGTTGTGCAGCAGGCGCTGGAGAAGATCAGGGATAAGAAACAGCTGACGAGCGACGCGGCGTTTAAGGGCGCTGACCGGACAGTAATTAACGAGGATGAAGGCGTAGTTAAGGAAGGCAAGCCGGTAGATAAACGCCTTGATCAGACGTTTAACGATACGCCGGAAAGCGTTAAGAAGCTTCGAGCGCTGAGAGAAGAGCTTGAGACCGAGTTTAGCCAGAAAAACGTGAGTGTTGTCGAGTACAGTCCGGAAGAAGGCAAGCTGGCTCTTAGGATTGAGAATGCGGAACAGGTCGGGCTTACTAAAGAAGCTATAGGTCGCGTACGAGAAGACCCGAAGTATAACCGCTCTAAACTAAGTGAAGGCATAATATCGGTCAAAACCAGTGACGCCCCTGGCGGTCTAAAAGTTAATCTGATGAAGCTGACGTCAGAAATGATGCGGCGTGAGCCTCCGTCTGAGCGTAACGTAACCCAGCTCGATTACGTACGAGACATGTTTTCACGCGGCATGGCTGCACTAATGAACACAGGCACGGAAATAACGAAGCTTCGTGAGGAGTTAAAAACAGCTTCATCAGAGCGGGCTGCGGAGATTGAGAAGCTCCTAGCGGAAGCCAAAAAATCTGGGCAGCTCGAGATTCGGGGCTTCACGGATAAAGGCCGTGAGCAGCTTATTCGTAAGACTGCGGCAGGAACGTGGGACATCCCGGATAACACTCCCGTTGCTCGGATGCACGGGAAAACCTATACCTACGGCGAAATTAAGAAGTACAAACTGTCTCAGGACGAGCTTCTTGGTATTGACGAAGCTATGATTAAGGCTGAGATAGACCTTCTGAAGAAGATGCCCGCTGCAGAGCAGCTGTCTGAGGGCGCTACCAGGCTCAAAGCGATTGAGAATGCCATAGAGAAGGCGCAACAAAAGGCTGAGGCCCAAACTTACTTGGATCCGTGGGAAATTCCTAAGGAGGAACAAGATCCGCTATCCTCTAAACCGACGGACAGGTCCAGAGATCCTAAGAGCGAGAGAACTTACCAGGAAGAGACACAGCAGCCTCTGGATAAAGCACCGCCAGCCGCTCCGCGTGGACCTACACCAGGGCAAGAAGCGGCCCCGGTAACGATACGTAGGGAGACTGAGACCGTAGCAGAGGCTCGAACAAGGTTGGAGGGTGTCCGCGACGAGCTGAGGAAAGAATACTCTGACCTTAAAAACTTCAAGGGTGGAAAAGATAAGACCGCGAAACTGGCTGAGATCGAGAAACGTGGTAGATCAGTTACCGAGGCGATGAAGAACTTGGAAGAGCCCGAAGATACTACACCTGTTAGGCTTCAAGGAACCTCGCCGTATCTGGCTAAGGATCAGGCTAAGTCGGATCGGGCTACAAAATTCATAGGACGTGGCTCTTCGCGCTCGTCTACTGCGGCGTACGCTAAAGCGTGGGCCGATAAAGCCAACAGCGGCAACTATGTCGCCGACGACAAGGTTTTTATCTCGGCGGAGGGTAATCGCGGTGGGCGCATAGCGCCCGATTTCGCTGAGATTAAAAAGGCGACAGATGTTGGCGCTACAATCATAACTGATAATGCTTATGGGCGTAACCGCGCTTACAACGTGGGTGAGCGGGAGGTTGCTGAATTCCTCAGTAGGAATGGATACAGAGAGATCACTCCAGGGGAGTGGAAACTTGAGAACACGAAGTTCTCGGAGATGGACCTGGGCAAAGGTGAAGTCCCCGAGGCTGAACGAGCTAAAGTCCGCGAATACGTGAAGAAAGTCCTCGGTGACTCAGTAAACACCGACGAGCTCTTTAAGAAGATGGAACAGGCTGGGAGCTTCGCTAACCTTAAGGGCGAGGAAGTTCTCCATATATCCATCAACGCCATGGACGCCGCAGGCACAGGCTACCACGAGGCTGCGCACGCGTTTCTGGCCCGCTTAATGAAGGCCGATCCGAAGGCGCGGTTCACGCTTGAACGTGCAGCGGGTTCTGCGCCGATAGTGGCGCGATTGAACGAGCTGCTGAAAGATCACCCCAAGGCTCGTGAGCAGCTCAAGGACGCTGAGGAGCGTGTAGCCTATATGTATCAGTTCTGGGCGAGTGGTAAGAAGGGTCTGCTTAACGTAGGGCCAGAGACTAAGGGCTGGTTTGATAAAGTCAAGGGGTTCTTCCGTAAGGTCGCGGCTCTGTGGGCTGACGACCTGACTACCGCAGTAGCAGTTGACAAAGCTGGTGATTTACTCACTGCTTTTCACCGAGGAGACTTCGCGAACAGAAATACCGTTGCCCAGGTGCTACGTGATAAGTTTCCGCGGGATGCGATTGAGCAGACTGAGAAGATGCTGCCTTGGCTCAGCAGGCTGAGTAACAAGTTTATCTGGACGTCCACTGGCGCAGTACGGGACATGAACGTGCCGGCGCTTACGCAGGTCATGGATCAGTTTTTCAAACACACCGGTGAGGTCGGAGAGCTTGGTTTCACCCAGACTAAGCACATAGAATACAATCAGCGTATCAACAAGATCTCTGACATCTTCAAATCTATGCCGACTGAAGAACGCCAGAAACTGGTGTGGGATGATCTACACACCGGGAAAGATCCAGTAACCGCGGAGGGAAAAGCGCTCAAGGCGTGGCTTAAAGAGGCTAGGGATTATCTTGTTTCCAAGGGTGTAAAGCTGGTAACTACCGACAAAGAAGGTAAGGTTAAGTTCGTAGAGCTAGGTAACCTGCTAAACTATTTCCCACGAGTTTATAACCAAGAGCATCTCCGTACAGTAGAAGGTAAAAAGGCCTTTTTGGAGCTCCTTAAGAAGTACGGCGTGTCGGATGCAGAGGGTGCTTACATAAACGCAACTCGCGACGCTGAAATGGGTAAGCCCAGTGAAGACGCTTCCATCGGGCTGACGTATTTTACGCCACAGACTGCGGAGCGGCCTCTCGGAAAGATCCCTGACGCGGAACTTGCGCCGTTCCTGAGCACTGACTTGTTCGGTACTCTGTCTCAGTACCTGCGCCGCGCTGTTCGGCGCGCGGAGTATACTGAGCGATTCGGGAACACTGGCGAGCGCATCGCTGAGGCCCGCGGCGAAGCTGAGAAACAGGGCGCTACGCCAACTCAGCTTAAGGTGTTTGATGAGTCCGTTCAGGGTATGGAAGGTTCTTTGGGGTCTGATATAGATCCTAAACTTAAGACTCTATACTCGGGCCTTATGACGTACCAGAACGTGCGCCTGCTACCGCTTCAGTTATTCAGCTCTCTGATTGATCCGCTGGGCATAACCGTTCGCGGCGGCACGTTCCGGGAAGCAGGCACTGCGTTTCTTAAAGCGGCGCGAGATCTTGCGAAGTTCAAAGGCGACGACGCCTGGACTCTTGCTAAGACCATCGGGGCGATCGACGCGGCAAATGACCGCGGTCTTATGTCCGATATGAACGGCAGTGAGTATATGCCGAAGTTTCCTCGCTGGCTGAACGATAAGTTCTTCCGCTACAACGGAATGGAGAAGTGGAACACCCGCATGCGCGCACAGGCTGCGGCAGCTGCGGAGAACTTCATCGAGCGCCACATGACTCGTCCGAACGAACACTCGACACGCTATCTCGAAGAGCTCGGTCTAACGAAAGACAGCGCCCGGTCGTTGGATAACCCGAACTATGTTCGGGCGCTCAATCAGTGGGTGGATGAAGCGATCCTACGCCCGAATGCGGCCCTGCGCCCAACTTATATGAACGACCCGAATTGGATGCTTATCAGCCATCTGAAACAATACACGTACCTCATCCAGAAGGTGATCGTTGCTAGGGTCTATAACGAAGCTACTCACGGCAACTATACGCCGGCTATGGCACTGGCTGGATACGTGCCTGGGATGCTGGCGGCGGATATGCTGCGGGCGAATATAACCCCTGGTGGCGGCGATAACAACGCCAGAGCGGGTTGGGACGCTATGGATTACTTTGGGCACGCTATGCAGCGTGCGGGGTTGTTTGGGCCGAGTCAGTTTGGGCTTGAAGCGGGGACAGACGTTCGTCGTGGTGGATTCGGAATAGAGAGTGCTGCAGGGCCCACTATCCAGCAGCTCATAAACTTTGCTCAGGCTCCGTTCAGGGGGGATACGGTGCTTCAGTTAGAGAAAGCACTGCCAGGGTACGTATTGATCAAGCCTAGCGGGCATTAATGTTCGGTTAGACCGTCTAGTGCCTGGTATACTAGGCTAGTGGGCATTATTAGGCGTTAAGGCAGTTAAGGACTAGTATAATGGGCATTATATCATGAGCGCATCCGCAGATACTCGCCGTCTCTACCGCTTCGAGGAGCTGTTTCTTCACACGAAGCAGTGCCCGGGGAATGAGGACGCGCCTATAGGCGCGCTACGCGCTTTGGCTATGCGAGTATGGGGTGATTATAACGGGTCTGCCCATGAATGTCCCGCGGTAATAGCGGGGGAGGGAGTAAGGGACGGAGACGTACTTTACTCGTTCTACGAGATTCCGCCTGTCCACAAGATCGTGCTCACCAGGTCTCAACGCAGACCTACAGTTCTGTTGCATGAGATGGCACACGCACTTGGTAAGTGGCTACACGACGCGAAGTTTTGTGAGCTGTACTTTGAACTGCTTCATAAGTACTTGGGGTATGACCTCGAAGAACTCGAGCTCCAGGCTGCGGCGTTTAAGATAAGAACCGGCCGCTAAACCACGTATCCTTCGGTGTGTTATGTGACTTGGCGTCTCTCCAACCTCGGTTATAGGCTTCTTCCCGTATGTTACGTAGTTTGGTCTCGAGCTCGCTACGAAAAGCCTGAGTGAGAAAGTCGGCGTACGCTTCCGAACCTGCATTCCAAGTAGTAGTGTATACTCTGTCCTCATAAGTTGGAACCGGTATACATACTTCAATTTTTACGCCTACTCCTTCGCGTTTAAACCCGATCATAGATCAAACCCTCCACGTAAACCTAGGTACACTGGGTGCCGCGGAGCGGTCTTAACGCCGATCTGAAACGATTTGTACTTGACAGTTTTACCTACCGCTGCTTTGCGGTTTTTCCAGAACCATTCACGGTCTTCGTCGTTTAGTCCTGTTCCGATCGAGAACTCGATCTTAGAAACACAGTCTCTAACTGAAAGTCCTCCCGCACGACCTTTGGGTACCAAACCCGCTTGGTGGTGAGACCTAGCTCCTCTTCCAAGTTCGTTAGTTTTTTTCTCGTTTGTATTTTCCATCTCTTCATACACTTCGAGAATCTCGGCTTCCGAGTCAACAAATCGTTTGAGTTTGAGCATGCCTCCTTCCGAGGTCGTAGACCTCCCGAACTTATAAGCGCCATTTGGATCCCGCAGAATCAAGCCTTCATAGCCTTCGGCTAAACACTTCTCCTCGAAGATCAGGAGGGCTTTCTCGTCTACAATGAGCTTTTGGGGTAGAATTACGATGTTCTCACAGTCTTCGAACGCCTTGTTCCGCTTAATCCAGCGCTCTGTGAAGCTGCCTGTAGTTTCGAAGTCGTCGAATACGTAGAACTTCACGTCCGGTGTGCCGTCGTGTCTAGCACAAGCTCCGTTAGTGACACGATACACGTCCTTAGCTGTAGGGCTTCCTAGGATCAACTCTCCATCAAGCCCCGAGTACTCAGTTTCTGAGAACCTAGCGGTCACGAACGGATTCGGGATCGGCTTGAGGCTTCGTGACTTAAGGACTCCGTCTATAACGACTCCGCGTATCCCGTCGAGCTTCGGAGAAGCATAGACTGGATACCTCAGTTTACTGAGATCCGTCTTACCTGCGAGCATTGGTTTCATGTCTTCCTTTGTATTCGGTTATCGACTCTAGCCCGTCAGATGCCTGTCTCATTCCAGCTCCTCTAGCCAACATGTCCAAATTGTTCCATTGTTCCATCGAACTAAGACGGCGTTTGTGTAGACCTCCAGGACTACGCCCTCTAGCCCGTTCTTGTGTTTGACTGAGTCCCCAGGAGCTTTCATACGTAGTGCGCATTCATGAAATGTTCGCCTCTCTTGCCTTTGATATACTTAAACGCATCATCCAGGGTAGCACCATCTGGTAGTAACTCCATACGAACATAGGACACAGCCACTCCGCTAGGATCGAATACGGTGTGGCGGTTCATACCGGGGTTTTTCGATTGATAGAATGTAGCCACTCGTTTGCTCATATAGTCCTTTTTGGTGTAGTTGCTCTGTCCAGTACCTCTTCGTACAGTTCATGCCTGCCACTTGGTCGCGCTGTTACTTCATGGCGATCAATGCCCGCGGCGTGTTTCCAACAGAAACCGGTGTCAGACTTATGTCGGTTACGGCACTTTCTATGGAGACACTTCATCGTCACCAACCCACACCCACGCAGCAACCCAGTATCCTGCATCAGAGTGGGAAACTGCCGGGCTATCGTCAGATCCATCTGCGTACTGCGCCCGTGCCTGGACTATTGCTTGTTTTTCTGTAATTTTCTTTTTCACGGAATTCGTTTCGTGTTAAGATGACAGTTTCACGATTCTCTCCTGTATCAGAGCTTTGACCTTAGCAACGTCAGTCTGTTTTGCCGACAATCCTAGATCTGCGATCGTTAGGATCTTAGAGACTCGCTCAAGTTCGGCTACGAGCAGTTTGTCTATGAACTTTTTAGCTTCGGGTTTAGTGATCATTCTAGAATCAGTGCACCAAAAATCGAATCGGTTTAGGGGTTGACCAACAGAGAGAACAGGTAAGACAGCTCTTAGTCTTTCCTGTTTGCTCGGGGCACACAATGTCACCTGGTTCTGGTACTAAGTTCGCAGACATCGGTCCACCTGCGTCGCTCCAGCGTATCCATGCGCCACGGTTGTTTAGCATCGATATTGCCTTGCCAATCGGTGTATCGATGGACCGGTGCGTGTATCCGAAGATCCTCAGGTTCGAGTTCTTCTTCAGTTGCCGCATCCAGAAATTCACGTACGGCACTGAGTAGAAGTCGCCAAGCACGTGAAGTCTTATCACGAAGCCAGGCCGGTGTCTCTTCGCCAAGTCCTCCAACTCCTCCTCCAACAGCTGTAGGAATTCCGGGTCTTTGTGATCTATCCGGTTCGCGAACGGCATGTTGTTGCCGTAGCAATTTTTCCACTGTTGACACGAGGGCGGACATGTCTTCCGCTCTTCCAGTGAGAGCGAGTACATTGGACAGCCTTTCCACTTCCCCTTCAAGATTACTGATTTGTTTCCGTTCCCTAGTTTTGAGTTCATTGACGCGGGCTGAAGTAACCGCTTCACCTGTGTCGGTGATTTCAGTTGCCTCAGAAAAATAGTGGTACCATGTCCCATCAGGGCGGCGTGCCCATCTGCCAGAATCCGCATTAATTACGACTTTCATCTGGTGTCCCTGGTTTGTGTTGACTTTGTGGGTCTCCTACTATATGCTCAATCCTAAGCGAAGTAAAATGTTCCCAGTCCGTGATTGCGCTAAGCCCCGTGTATACGACACGTCCTACCTGCCACGCGCTAAGAAGTGCTGCTTTTAATATCTGAAATTTGTGCACTAGTTCCTTTTCCTTGTACCGGTTTTAGGAGTGCTGCTGGTTCGGGTTTGAGAGCTTTGAGTTCGGTTTCGAGCCTAAGACTTTTTTTGACTAATTCGAGAATTCTATCTGCGTATGGGTGGTAACCCAATGCTCTTATCTGAGCTGCTACGAATATGCAACACTCTTTTTCGCTGGGTTTCATAACAACTCCTCTAGTTCTTTTTCAGTCAATCTTGATGGGCTCTCAGTGAACTCAATATCCAATACTCCGGGTATCGGATTAGAGTTATCCCTGTCCAGATCAAGCCTCTCCATGTATTTTTTCAGTGATAGTGGCCCTAATCCCCCCATGTGTTTGCGCCACGGGGAGTGTTTATTATTCTTATGGCTCATCGTCTCTGAATCCTTCGCTCTAATCCATTACGACTTAGTACTCTGAATCTTATTAACTCGAATATCAGCACTCCCGTTATTAGTATTTTGTATACGTTGCCCACGCTGTTTGCGAGGGCTCCTAGTTTTCGTGCTATCTGCATCCGGCTGTGTCTCCATGGTTTGGTCGACCAGCCAAGCCGCAATGACGGCTTTAGCCATGTGCGTACCACCCACTCCTGATTCCCAAGAATTCGGTGCTTTATACAGCACACCACCATTCTTGTTTCCTACTATTACGTATACTTTCCGGCCCTCAGTAAAGCGTGCTTTACCCCACTTCGCTTGAAGCGGGGATAGATTTAGCTCTTTCCACTTATACTCGACCCAGATATCAGCTTTATTTCCGCTGTACCAGTCATCAAATGTTCCGCCACGATATGGGTTGTGCATCTTCTCATGGTGGAGTTCTCTCGGAAGAAGCCGGTGTATCGAATCTCTATACCGGTTTTCAGGCCCCTGACTCATATCTTCCTATTTCCCTGAGCATGGTTCTTTCTAAAGTACCTAAAGAGCTCGTCCCAGTCTTCAAACCTCATATCAGCTAGCAGCAGGAAGATACTGTTTGATACTGGCGGGCCGACTATGTAGAGCAGCTTATGGGATTTAAGGGCGAAACCGTACTCCACGGCTTTACCTAAAGTTAGAGACGGCGCATTCAGATCCAGAATAAAACAATCACAGGCGTTAATCTCTTGAAGATCTTTCGCAGCCATTTTCCGATTGAATTGTTCGTCTGATATTTCCGCGGGCCTCAGTTGTTCTTCTAACCAGGTAGAGAGTACGGAGTGCCCCATCTGGATTAGTTGTTCTTTGTACTTCCTAATTCGTTTTTGCTCACTAAAAGTCGCGGCGATATAAATCTTCAATACACGTCTCCATTCTCAACAATCTTTGAGTCTTCGTATTTTGCTAATATGCGCCGCTGAAACTCAGCCTTAGCTCCCTCCAATGCACCAACTATGTCGTTCGCTGTTTGATACCTCGGTGCGCGCTTCCAGTAGTCTATAATCAACACTGTGAAAGCATAATTAAGCTCTCCTGCGTTTAGTGGTAACCTACCTTTGTGCATCTGAATACGATCGTCTTGGTTTATATACGGCATTTTCAGAATCTCCTGTTTTATGTATTCAGCTTCTAAATCCACAGAATCTACGGTTCCTGTCATTTCTCGCCAGTGTTCCATACAGTACAGAGAGTATTCTGCATCTAGTAAAACTTCGTCTACTTCGTCGATGTTTCTATCTCCTTCTGCAAATTCGCCAGAGCTCGCCACGCTACTTTTGTGCTGTGTCTTACGTTGTCAGTGTCCCTGGTGCCTGCTTCGAACAGATGACGAGTAAGCGCATCGAGTTCGTCACCGCTTTTCTCTCGAGCCCAGTGAAGCGGTTGACCAGGATTGTGCTGGTCGTTTCCTATTCTAGATAGCTCAGCAACTGCAATAAGAGCGTTGGGGAAGTACTTGATCAGGCCGCTGTAGAGCGGAATGTTCTTACGTTTTCCGGCAGTACTAGGTAAATAAGACTTGCTGATCACTTCACTTGCTCCCGAATACGTCCATACTTTGTCGCCTGTCCTACGAAAAACTGACCTTCTCATACGAGCGTCCGCGATATGAGGCGTAGTGCGCCTACCTTTGTTTGATCTACGCCTATCAAATATAGTTCGCATACTCTACTACCCTTTCTAGTCTGTAGTATTCAGCCTCTAGCACCGGTCGCGGAAGCGATCCTGCCGTTCGGGCCCACTCTTTAGCCTTCTTTTGTTCGTCTCTCGGTAGATCTTTAAAGAACCTTCCAATACTACGAATTGGGCGCTCGATGAATACGGCTTGATCTTTCTGTTTTCTTGGTTTTAAGTTGCTCACTCCCACTTCAGTTTCCCCTGCATAAGTATTACTGCGTGCTTTGCCTGGTGGATTGCGTCGTGTAGAGCATTATGGTGTGTACCCTTGCGCCTTGGAAGATTCTTAGTCGGCTGTACAGTGTTTTTTAGAGTCCTGAAGCATCGATTTTTTGAGTACGACCAGGGCTTCTGCAGGTTAAAGCTTGAGTACAGCGAGCCCAGAATCGTGCAGTCAAAATCAGCTCCATTCCCCCACATAAACGGGTCATTGCCGACAAACTCTGAGAATATTGTAAGGACCTTTCCTACTGGTTCGGTTGGCACTTTGAACACTGCCCTGGCTTCTACACTCTGTTGCATCCACCAGTCTACGGTGCTTGAATTGATCTTCCGTCCAAGCCGTATCTGCTCAGTTCTGTCTAGTACCGCGTAAAACCCATTTTCTGAAACTCCTTCTGGTCCGAACATAACCGCCCCGATACTAACAACGACAGCGTCGCTGTTAGTACCGAGGGTCTCGAGGTCAACCATGCAGTTTCGCATTCAGCTTCTCCAGTTTCTTCGTCTCCTTGTCCAAAGCTTTCTGTGATTTCGCCACGATCTTAGCTTGCGCTGTGATCTTGGCATCGAGTGCTGAGGCTTTCGCCTCGGTAGCGTTTAAAATCTTGCTTGGATTCCTAGACATTAGTGGATTTGTCCTGAAGGACTTCAAGTTTAGTATGTGCTTTGTCGGCAGCGGCCTCGGCCTTATCCAGCGCCTTTGCTGCTGCTTGCTCCGCTTTCTCAGCCACTTTAACGACTTTCTCTTGCGCCTTAATTTGCTCTTTAAGTGTTGCCATGATTTAAATCTCCTTTAGGTAATGAACGGGCTATACTCAGCCCGAGTATTCTCCGCCAGAGAGGCGACGGGTATCAAACCGCCGGGAGACATTTCATTCTCCTATCTCTTATTGTACCACGTTTGCCGGTAGAATTTGAAGCCATTAACCTGGGCGAAGTGTGGAAAAGGGGGCGCATCGAGCTTACCTCGACCTTGTGTTTTGCCCCAAACTGTGAAAGGCTATACTCATCCCTGAGTACTTTTAAGGCTCTCGCGCCGCCCGTATGTCTTTACTTCTTCTTTCCTGCTTTCGACAGCGGCGTATAGGCCGATACATCCGGCACAACTCGTAACCGTGCTGCTGCGTCGGAAATGCGGTTGTAGTGTATAACCAGATTTTTGTTAGGCACTGGGTTCCCAAATCGTAGTGACGGGTATTTCAGATTCGGATCGAAATACACTTCAGTCACCACCGACACGGGCATAGAGTCAAACTGAGTTTTGATCGTACTAACGTATCCATCAAAAGCTTTAAGCGCTGTGGGCGATACCTTCAGTAAGTAAATCGGGGAATTCAGATCGTTGTTGTCTTCTACTACGGCCAAAACCCTCTGGTTATTGCACGCTTTTCCTGTGCCTCTCGAGCCGAACACGTCGTTAGGACATTCACAGCACGCATCAGCTTGTTTGACCGGCGACACTGCTTCGGGTTTAAGCTGTTTGGGATTCGGACCAAGTGCCAAGCACGCCGGCGGTGTCTTGTCTCCTTCCTTGTACGGACGATCGAAGAACTGATTCAGACAGATAAAGTCCAGAATAACTAGATTCAGCGGACCAGAACCGTCCTGTCCGTTCGGAAGCTTGAACTTCTTGTCCTGCGTAACCCGTATAAAGTCTCCGCTTGGGGCCTGGATACGATCTTTAATGCCCGCTGCCTGTTTCTTGAGTTCTTCTTGGATGTTAACTACGGACGTGCCTGTCTTTGTTGCTTTAGCCATTACTTCTCCTTGATGTGCGTTACTACTACTTTAGCTATGGGAATCGGAATATGTATTTCGTGAACTATAGCGTACTTATGGTCATCAGGGCGGGATTCTCTGTAATCCCAATGTCCATCAGAGTCAAATACAATCCATATTACAATTTCTTTGTTCTTAGTTGCCACTCAAGCCTCCTTAACTGTTACCTTCATCTTAGTAAATTTTTCAATACCCGGTATTACTTTTCCTTGTCCCCATAGTTCCTGACAAGCCAGAACTGCGGGCCTTCGTTGAAGCAGATGATAGTACCTATTCTTATGGAGATATTCGTAGAATTCATCCCAGTTCGTGGCTTGTGGAACAGTACTGGGTTTAATCTCCCAAGCCAGTTTCTTATCTCCACCGAAAGTAAGCTTGGTTGTATCGGCCAGTTTCTGTAACTCGAGCTTAAACTTTTCTTCTTTTACTTCGCAGTCCTTAACTTTAAGCTCCAACCCTTTTCGTTTTAATTGAAGTTTGAAGATGTCCGTTGCAATGTCGTTCAGGCTTCTGGCCATTTATCTCCCTTTATATCTTGTTTAGCAATTGCGTAGGAGAAACACCCCATTACCACCGCCCACGTAACCGGCTTATCCGTCATGCCAGCAATGAGGTAATCTGCGATGCGCTTGAATTCCTCTCTGTCAAACATAGCATGCTTGTCAGCCACGAACAGAATTTGATTCTTAGTAGTTTCGCAGAATGCATCTTTAATGCTGGGCATTAGCGCGCTTTTCAGTGATGTAGCCTACGTTCACTTTCCGTCTTCCGGTAGTATCGGAGTTATAAGGCCGAGGTGTTTTGGGCTTCGGTACAGCGTTCTTGGGCACACCGTCTGCGTCCAGAGTTTTCTTATACAGGTGATTCCCAGCGGTGTGATACACAACTACGCCTTCGGGGTATGGGTAACCTGGAGCAGCTTTGCTGCCAGTAATCTTCAGGTCTTCGAGCACAGCCTCTATTACCGGAGAGTCGAAGACACCGGTATGTAGTACAGGTACTACTCCGCAGCACGCCGGTCTGACGCCGGCGTCAGACCACTTAGCTGTGTTAAACAGACTAAATTTTCTCTCAATTTGATTATACCCACGCTGGATTCCTTTACCCCACCACTCTCCGAAATGATGGCCAGGACCAAGCTCAAGTAATTCTAGTTCGTGATCTTGGACCCAGGCAGCGAAACCGAAGTTATCGTCGCTCGGCGTGATAAAGCGAGTGCGTGAAGCCGCTAAAATCCTAAAAGGCATACCGCTAGGTCCGTCAAGTACGGGAATTATCTTGTCTGATATAACCTGCTCGATGTAAATGCTTGCATTCGTCCCGTCGATCTTCTCGGTAATTACGCATTCTCGAGACAGCCGCGGGATCTTTGGAAACGGTCTAAACTCCATTGTATGCCTCTAAAGCATAATCCCAGCCGTCCCAGTTATCTACTCCGGCAGCTCTTAGGCACTCAAGTAGCCAGCTGTCATCTAGGAGTTGCTGATATTCTTCTCTCGTCAGGGTTTCAAACTCCATCGTACGCCTCCACAGCGCGCATGATAAAGTCGCGGAGACGTCCTGCTTCTACGACAGTGTACCCGTAACATGCGATACGGCCATCCCACATATCAATTTTAATACGTGCATGCGGGTGGTCGTCTCCTATATCAATTGTTGTTTTACTAACTTTCCAGTCTTCTTCTACAGGTTTACTTCGAGTAACTAACACTGTGCCCTCCTTCTGCGCTGAGCGGGAGCTCAGGTGCCCATACGGGCGGTTTTGACATAAGCTCGATTGCCCATACCAGAGCTTCTTGAGCTTCTTTCTTCGGTGCCACGAACACGATTTCGTCATGAGTGATTAACACAACTCGGTACTTACGGGATATTTCTCTGAGTACGTCTGCCACGATAATTCGCGCTAAAGCCTGGACCAAATTTTCCACCAAAAGACCGCCGTATATCTTAGTGCTAGATCGAGCAGATAAGTAGCTGGCATTCTGGATTGTTTCGCAGTTAAATTGCTTAACGACGTTCGCGTCAAGTCCTGGATACAGAAGAGCTAGACCATTTGGTAAGTGGATCTTGCCTTTCGTAATACGAAGACATTTATACTTTAATTCGCACCCAGTAAGCATTGCAGCTATGAATTTATCATTTACAAACTTCCAGAAATTCTTGATTATTTCGCATTTTGTTCGATACTTGTTTACGATACTGTAACACAGATCTACGTCAAATCTAATTGGCTCGAGCCCCTGCTCGATGGACTTAACCAACAGCGTCTTCTGAAATTTCAAGCCCCCGCACCCAAAACCCAGACCAAGTATCGCGGTCTTGAGAACAAAGCGCTCTTCTATGTCGGACTTAGTAATTATTCGCCCGTATACTTCGGGACCGAATTCACAGTAAACGTCTCGTTTCTCTCTGAACGCATTCAGAATCCACTCTTCGTCTGCGAGCCAAGCTAGGACCCGCGCTTCAATCTGCGCTGCGTCTACGATTACAAGCTCGTAGCCGGTAGGACGAAGTCTTTTAATTGCTTTCTCGGCGACAGATTCTTTCATCCTCTTCTCGCCTCGAATATTTTCATGAACTTGTCCCCTGCACTTGGCGCTAGAATGCACGATCTTAATGCTCCACCTACCTTCTGCTTCTGCTTTAGGTTCTGAAGATTTATTTTGTTGCCGCCGCTCCACCGAAGCGTATGCGCCAGCGCATAGTTATAATATGCCGGTAAGCGTTTTCCGCCGCTTCCATCCATAATTAACCGCAGCGCTCGCGATTCACCAATTGTTGATTTCGCCGCCAGCCTGCCCTCGACGAGCGCTACAACCTTCGGTTCCGGGTGTGTAAGGAGCGCTTGTAGTGCTTCATCAGATTTAGCCACCGCTGGAATCTGCTTATCTGGTATTGATGGGCTGGGTTTGGTGGGCACGGCAACTCCGAGAATCTCCAAAGCCCGTACGAACTTAGAGTTACTCGATAGTATATCAATATCCACTCCTGAACTCTTAATAGCTTTTGCCTTAGCATCTTGTTCCCTTTTCAGTTCGGCTTTAGCTTTCTTAAGGTCTATTCTAAGCACAGGCTCCGTGAACATGCGAATAGTTTCGTCAATGAGATCGAGCTCGGGAACCGGGAAACCCTTAAGCATGCACTGATATACTTGATAGCAACTTTCAACGTCTCCGTTATTGTAGGCAGCGATCTTTCGTCGAAGTTCTTTGTTTATGTCTTTAAGATGCAGCCCCTTAAATTCAGGCATCAGTAATTTGTTCACTACGTTGTAGTGGATCGCAACGTCTTCCAGACGATTCCGCTCTGATTTGGGGTGAAGCGCTCGTGCCATAGACAAGGTACAAGCGTACCGTTTTGGTACGTGCCCATAGTGGTGGGTGAGGATAAGACCATCGAACTGCGTGTGGTGACAGAGAAGGATCGCCTTCTCCCAAGTGATGCGTTTGAATGCAGCAGCGATCTCAGAGCCGAAATAACAGAACGGCTTTTTCTTGTCAATTTTAATCGAACAGCTGAGAGCTTCGAATCGTTTGTCACGAACGTACTCGCTCGTTGATAGTTTTCTAAGTGTGTAATCTGCGTCGTAATAAGTTTCAAAGTCAAGACAGACTAACAAGCTTGCCTCCTCTTGTAGCCCAGTTTACTTGCCACATGCTGCTACTACCACTAAGCACAAAGCTATAAACACTAAGATTATCGCGAAACCGCCCCATAGCGGCGCAGTTACCCACCACCAAGACCACGCTATAACTTCTGTGAGTTTAAGAACCAGGAACACTAAAAATAAAACGAATAGTGGAAACTGCATTATGTTCTCTCCTTATTTATCTCTTTCGCCTGTCCGTGCCGAGGATCATCGAGACGGTGATCCTCTTTCTGAGATTCTAAAATGAGTTCGCAGCAGAAATCACAAATTTCGCCCTCACATTCAACTCCGCACTCTTCGCAGTTCATGACTGGATATATTCGTTACGATTGGCCCATCTTGATAATGCTGAGTCATCAAACACGTCTTCCGGATCTTTGTTTCTTTTTATCCAGTCGATCGCTAGATCTAAGAAGTTATCACTACCTATATGCTTTGCAAAAGATTCATCTTGGTTCATGCTAGTATCGGCTCCTCTGGATTGTAGATTGAGTCCGGTCGGACTCGGATCTGTTCTACTTCGTAGGCCATAAGTGGTGATGTTGCTTGGACTTTTAGAACACAAGTCTTGCCTGAGTAACGCTTGCAAAGTAAGGTTTTTGTATCAATTAAGACCAGCACAGTGCTGACTCCCATCTTAGAACATCCTGTCAATTAAAACCAGCACAGTGCTGACTCCCGTCCTAGAACATTCGATCAATTATCTCGATTAAGTACGCTGAATTTACTTTTTCAGGATCTTTATCTTTCAGTTTCCTTGTTAACTCTATAAAGTAAGCAACATCGACACCCGTAAGCTGATCTTCGAGTACTTTTATGTCCGTGAGATCTAGCTCATTTATCTGCATTACGATCTTAAGAATTTGTCCTGCATTCACAGTCCACTGTCTGCCTATGAACTTTCTCAAACGAATTAGGCTACAAACTGGATACCTGGACCCTACGTACCTAAGTTCTCGAGTTAATAGGGCTTCCAGTGCTGCAGGACGCAGAACAAGCTCATTATTCCACGAAGTCCAGTAATTTGTACAGTGGACGAAGTCATAGTTTTCATGGATCTGATCCGGCTCTCCGTAAAATCGTAGAATTATCTGAATTCGTCCGGATAGCGTTATAGCGTTTGTCGACATAAACACCGGTTTATATCCCAGCTCTGCGTTTTCAGCCGCGGCGGTTTCAGTTTCTTCGTACGTATCCGTTATGTCACCCGGGTCTTGCATGATTTCTCCGACGTACCCAGCTGCGTCGCCGCCGCCTTCAAAGTACTGGTATGGTTTGTCTGTACCGTTGGCGCTTGCTACTCCCGCGGATTTTATGACTATACGAACCCGATTAACTTCGTTTTCCACGGAGATTGAACAAACAATGCCATTTCTGTTTTTCGGCTGAAATCGGGCTACGTAGTACTCCGCTACGCGTAAAACCACTTCTTTAGTTTTGAAGTATACGTCAAAATCGTTAACTTTCTCCTTTAGGAGCATGGAAGCTATAGCACCGCCGGTCACAATCACGTTGGCCTTTACTAGCTCTTGAAGATTCTTATCTTCGATTGATGCTATCCACTGATCGATCTTCTTTCTGAGTACGGCTTTTATAGTTTTAGATTTCATACTCACTTACCGCTTCGGGCCTAGACCACCAGAAATCTTCATCACTTGTAGTAGTGTTAGAGTAGCCTTCCCATCGTACTTTGTACCTCCCTGGATATTCTGCGGGATCACTTACTCCTAGGATCGTGCCCGGTATGCCGTTTGGTATGAAAGACCGGCCTACTGCTTTGTGCCATACTTTAGTTCCGGGTTTCAGAGCTTCTATCATCGTAGTACCTCAAGCAAGTTCGCCATTTTAATTCCTTTGTTAGTTAGAGCGTGGTACACTCGTTCTTCAATCGTGTCTTCGGTGATCACATTTACAGTTTCGGTCTTCTGTGTTTGTCCAGCTCGGTAGATTCGTTTATTGCCCTGCAGCCAGTGTTCTAGATTGTACGTCGGTGAGGACCATATCGTACTTGTTCCTTTGGTAAGGGTAAGTCCGTGAGCTGCCGATTGGGGGTGGGCGAGTAGTACACGGTAGAATCCTGCCTGAAAGCTCTGTACAGCATCATCGCGCTTCCTACTAGTAACAGACCCATCAATGAGCGTGTTAGTAATTTTCCGCTTTTTGAATTCTTCAATCAACATCTCCTTTTGGTGTTTCCAGAGGAAAAACACTATGCTGAACTTCCGTTCTTCTACGAGATCTGCGATAAGCTCGTATCGATCACTGCTAACCACGTGCCAGTCGCCGTTGCTGTCGTAGACAGCTCCTGATGCGATCTGCAAGAGCTTTGTGACCATCGCTGCCGCATTAATTGCAGTAATTTCTCCGGTCTCGAGCTTCGCGACTGATTCTTTTTCCATTTCATCATACACACCGCGGTGTTTGGCTGAGAGATTAAACGGAACGACGTAGTTATGGCAGGCAGGGATGTCGTGGCATTCTTCAAGTACGTGGCGGATGGTAATGTCGGAAATAAGGCTTCCAACAGCTTCCTCACTTCCTGGTCGGTCAGTCCATTTAACCATGTTTGGCAACTGTCCCACTTGTTCAGGCTGCTGTACAGATGCACGAAAATGATAAAACGACGTTCCAAGTCTCTTTCCATCATCGAGGACATTTACTTGATTCCATAAGTCTGTTACCGTATTTGTATTCGGAGTCCCGGTCATGCAGCATCGGAACTTGAAGTAGCGTTTGATCTTGTTAAGCGCCTTGGATCGATCTGAAGTGTGGTGTTTGAAGGCCGTCGACTCATCGACGATGAGACAGTTGAAACGGGCAAAAAACTTAGGCTTCTGTTTGGCCAACCACTTAACTGCGTCGTGGTTTGTAACGTAAATGTCGGCTTTTCGGTAAAAATCTTTCTCTCGGGTAGCCGCGTAACAGCAGGAGACTTTAAGCCAAGGAGTGAATTTTCTGCAGTCATACTTCCACACACTGCGCAAGATGGATTTACAGGCGATAACCAGGCAACACTTAGCGCCCTTGGCGTGACGCTTAGAATATACTTCTAACCGTGTCCGAGTTTTGCCGGTTCCGGCATCTGAAGTATCGAAGATTACTTCATGCTTCAGCTCGAAATCAATGTCTGCTTTTTGGTGGGAGTAGAGAGGAGGGGGTTTAATCAACGACTACTTCCTCCACAAGTTCTGCTTTAATTCTGGCGCTGTCCAGTTCATTTATGAGCCAGTTGAATAGATCAAAGTCTACACAGTCATGGTAGATCGTTATTTTCCGCTTCGTACTTTGCTTTATCGGTTTCGGTCGCATCTACTTCCTCTAAGTATGTAGTTATTTGGGCTTCATCGAACAACATAACGAGATCATCAAATAGGTCTTCTTCTTTCTCGGGGTCGTACACTATCTCGATCTTCTTAAGACTCGGTCTTTTAAGTGAATAATTAACGAATGCTTCTGGCGTCAATTTCAACATAATCATCTGCCTCATCGTCCAATCTAACTCTAAACACCGTCGCCATCGACTCTGAGTCTCGTTGTATTTTTAGCGCTTTCCTGGCCGCGGCTCGTTTTGATTTAGCCGTTATCTCAATTTCCCAGGTTACAAAGTATTCTGGCATCTTCATTCCGTATCATCCTTGCAGCTGCCATACGTTGCCACGCAGCGATCTGGTCGCCTGAGTCGGATCTTTCTATGATCATTACTGCGTCAAAATCAGTCATCGGTTTCTAGCCTAGTCTTCAGCACTTCTTCTTTTTTCTCGACCCTAATCAGGTCGAGTTGAGCTTCAATCGCTTCAACGTCATTCAGATCGGCGTTAATAGTGACTGGTGTTTCATCAAGCAGAATTACGTACTGGTTGATATCTTTTCGAACGATGCAAGCAACACGATCCAGTACGAATGTTGCTCCGTTACCAAGTTTAATATAGCGTTTAGCCAAGTTTGTCTCCTAATTATAATCAAGTAGTGCATCTAGTTCTAGTTCTGCTACAGCTAAGCTCCTAAATTCCGGTCCTTCATAGTCAAAACACTTTTTATACGCTGCTATAGCCGCCTCTTCAGTGCTGAATGCTCCAAGCGGTTCAGAACAACCATCGAACTCGCTTGCGTCAAAGGGAACGTATACTTTCATCTCAATTCGCCTTATACTCAGGTACTTCGACTTTCATGAACTCAAAATTCGAACTATTGTTTGCTTTCATTACACAGTATTCATACGTTTTCTCATAGAGCCCGTGAACTGCATGATCTCCATTTCCAACTAGCGAAATCTGATAACAGATCAGCCGCACTGCTGGATCCATATGCGGCATCTGCCCTTCAAGAAGTGCTTCGTTGACTGCGCCTGTTAAGAGCTTTGCCAGGTCAAGTAGGTTGTTACTCTCAGTTGCAGTAATTGCGTAACGATAACGATCGCTCATGACTTTCTACGATCTTTGACACGTCTTTTAAAGCTGTTCAGACTCTGCTGCCGTCTTACTGTGTTTCTTCGTTCTACTTGACGTGTATCTATTAGATACTCGAGTTGCTCGAGCGAGTCCAGAGCTTCTTGTAACGCTGCTCTGATAGCCTTAATTAGCTTGTTCATGGCGCGCTTGGTGGAAATCGATTTAAAATAATTAAGATAAGAGCTAGAACTATGACTGTTTCGAGCATTTTAGCGGTATCCTTTCTATCTCAAATTCAGGAGTAAACACGTCCCACACTTTTTCATCTTCCGGGTGTCGTATTTCTTCCAGAAAGCTATTACCCCATTTAGTTCGCCAGTGATGGAATTTCTCTCCGTCCCAGCGTGCATAGTTGGCGTTTCGGCAAGTTCCGTAATAGTACGCACCTGCTTTAAGTTCAGATTTACGAATCATTGAGTCTCCTTGAAGCCGGGTGAGAGATTCGAACTCCCGACCTGATCGTTACAAATGAACGGCTCTACCAACTGAGCTAACCCGGCGGAATTGGTGGACCGTGGTGAGACTCGAACTCACTCCAAGACTTAGGTCTTTCGGACCTAGCCAACACCCGTCGACAGCCCTATTCGGTGCGTTGAGATGGATTCGAACCACCAGTCTTTACCCTGTGGGAACGGATTTACAGTCCGTTGCTAAAGCACCGTCTTAGCAGTCAACGCTTGGTGTCCTTAGTAAGAGTCGAACCTACGACCTCTCGGTTTCAGGCCGAGAACTCTGACCTACTCCCAGAAATAGGCGAGGTTTACAGGTTCAGCGTAGTTTGTCGCATCGCCTCAACCTCTCTAAGCACCTAGCCGTGCTCAGCGCCATGAGAGTTTCATCCGAGACCTCTCAACTCAGATCGAAGCTTTCCCAGTAGCGATCTGGGTCTCCTTCAATTCTTTAGCGGTATAGATCCTCTTTTGTGGGTTACGCACTCCGTTCTATACAATCGTAACTTTAGTAGTTAGCTCGTCAGCCTCTGAACCTCAACTCTGATCAATGAGTCTCTTTTTGGTTCACTACTCGCTAAATTAAAACGAGGGTTGGTTGGGATTTCTACAATCTACCGTGCTTCGGACTTCGTTCGAGCCCGACCCTCAAACTCCCACTAAGCAATGCCCCGTTCCGCCTTTTTCTTTGGATTTATACGGGCACCACTTACAGCTGAATACATTTGGATTTGGGGGAAATTCTTCTGCGTTCGTCATAAGCCCTAATCTACGTTCGAAATTATTTAAGAAACGTAAGCCCTGTTCCCGGGTATATGTCATCGAGATCAGCTCGTCAAGATCCAAGTACCATAATTCAGATGTTACAGTCTTAGTTTTTGGATATCGAAACAAAGAACCTATTACATATAACTGCATTTGTTCACCGTGTTTAATCTCATTTCCAAATCGCTTCCCGCTCTTGTAATCGACTACAACTAAGTCTTGTGTATTTTTATGCACCACCAGATCGCATTTAATCCTGATGTAAACATCTGAAGACATCCACGCTACAGATTCCCAGTCTTTCGTGAACGCCCAGTCACCTTCGGTTGAGGCTTTGTCTTCTGCGAAGAGCGAACGAGCCTTAAAAAATTCCGCTTTGAATTTTGCCAATTCAGGTATGAGTTCAACTCCTCCCTTAACGAACTTCTCCGCCGCTTCGTGAAGTCTACTCCCTCTATCGTTTGCATGTTCCGTCTTTCCCGGAGGTAAAGGACGTTCTGGTTCTGGTATCTTGTCTATGTAAGCTAATTTTGCTGCGTAAGCACAGTTTTCAAACTTTGTCAAGCGGGTGTAACTACCTGATTTTATTCGCATCTCTGATCCTTGAGTTTCTAAGTTGGGATCAGATTGTACCACAAAATCAGGTTCTAGGCAAGGAGCAGATGTGCTATCTATAAGGTCTTCCCCAGTCCTCGCGGTTTCTGGCATCTGCTTATGCCGCTTCCTTCGCGCCACTTCCTCTAAAAATTTTTCTTGACTTACCGCTTTTTGACATATCAGCATGAAAACTTGCCATAGTCATGTATCGCGGTTTAATTCCATGTGGGACCAAAGCTGCTTTTGTTTTCGGATCCCGTGGGCACTGTATTGCACGCCAGTTAGTCATTAAGTTCGTCCCTAGAGGAATCAAGCGAGGCTCAGCAGATTTACACTTCCTCGAGGAATAGTCTGCATATTTTGCCCCGCTGTATCTTCCCTAATTCGCTTTGTAATACATCAAAACACCGCTGTCATTTATGACTTTAACCGCACTGAAACTGTCTAAATTGAGCTCAGCTTCATCTATAGCATTATCCAAAGCATCGTAATCATCTAGAAAGCTCCAATCTCCGCTACCGTCTTTGACATGCACTTCATAGCTTTCATCCCAGGTTTCAGTTCCACCGAGCAGATCACGCCGGTCTTGGTACCAGTTTTCTACTTCGCCGATTACTTTGTATGTACAGACGCGCATCTTAGTATTGTTGTAGTCGACTGGTATGCTAACTACATCAGCTGGGTTTATCTCACAGACAACAACGTGTCCGTCAGCGTGGCTGAAACTTGGTAGATAATCGTAGCTGCATACATGAAATCCGCGGGAACACGTCTGCTCTCGACGATCATCAACCTTAGCTCGAAGCATGCTTGGCTGAGCTCCGATCGAATTATCAAAAGTGTTCGTATGGATGTCTTTAAAGTTCGCAGTCACGGCTTTGTACGCCAGGAAATTACCTTGTTCGTTGATAGGTATTTTCCCGTGTTCCAGAAACGCATACAAGTCTTCCCGGGTCTGCATACTTGGATTGAGTTGAAGCTTCTCCAGGAAACGAATTAAAGGAGTGGTTTCTTTACCTGCGTGAATCAGACTTACAAGCTTGTCAACAGCGTAGCCGTACAGCTGCTCTCCTAGATAGCTGACAACTCCGTTCGTGTATGTGATTCTTCCGTCTTCCTGGCAGTACCTGTTAACTTCGCGTTGAATCGATTCAATCACGTTTTGAAGTTCTTCTTCAGTCCAGTTCTCTTCTATTCCTGCTACTACGTCTTCATAGTACTTATTTGTGCGGGCAACGTGTACGGGTTTGTTGTTCAGAATTACGGTAATACCGTCTTGAGTGTTGATATACGGAACCATGTGTGTCCTTGTGTTAGGGTTAAAAATCTAAGTACTACGTGCTTCCTTTCTCTAGCAGTGTATCTACAAACTTTGGAAATAGTTCTGGTGTGTATTGCCATACGCCCATTAAGACCGTGTATGGAACAGCTGAAGCGCTAGTATATTTTTCATCTAGCTCCATCTGTGGTGTGTCGAATTCTGGAACATCGATCTTAATGCCTAGCAAAGCCGCAATACGTCTGTAGGTCGTAAGCAATTCTGGAGCTCCACTTTTAGGTGCGGGATCCTTTGAGTCTGCGTAGATCTTTTCTATTTTGTCAAGTAGTTTATACTCAGCTAGAATTTTAGTTATTGCGTTAAAAGCCTCCTGCTCGCGCCATCTCAAATATACTAGTTTCTTAATCAAAGAATTGTCTGGATTGTGATACGTGTTAAGAGCTACTGTGTATTTTATTTTTCCGACTTCTTTTTTAAGTGCGGCTATATTAGCCGGTTTTGCCATCTCCTCAGTCATATACGCTTTATAGTCTTTCCAGTCGGTTCGCTTAGTCATTTTAAAGCGTTTAATTTCGGTCTCGGACAGAGGAATGGGAAGAGCAAAAGATACAACCGGCTTAGTTTTTTCTATATAGCCCGTAAGCTGGCTCCATTCATATCTTCCAAATTTAGTTGTCTCGTCTAACTGCATCCATGTTTTTGTGCGGCCCCAGCTAGTGCGAGTTCGCCGTTTAATATATACTTTGTCTGATACGCTTTCTATGTTCTGTGGTAGTGACTTTAACGCTCCCTTAGGCAGTCTTTTACTGCGAACTATAATCGGAGCCGGGAACTCTGCGAGCTTCTTTTCTGGAATCCCCATGAACACAGCCCGCAGCTTATCAAGCATTGTGTTCATATCGTATAGTGTACCTTTCTTTTTTTTGTTGGGCACCACAACCAGAATCTTACCAATTAGAGTTTTCGCCAGTATGGCGTTTTTTACTCTCGTATAGTGGTAAGAATCCGCTCCGTAAACCAGAGTAATGTCGTTTGTGTATGCTATACATCGTTTATTTTTTAGTAATTTGCCAGCTCGCTCTTGTAAAATATAACACGTAACTGTGTCTGGGGGATTAAGCAGTTCCACTTCATAGGAATTTAGTGCCTCATGCAGCTTATCAGGATCTCTAACTCCAGCTTTTTTCAGCGCCGTCGCATTGACATTAAACCCGCGGTTAGAACTATTTTTCAGCTCATGGAATTTACAGATATCTGCCCACGTTCCTGACGCGGTCTGTGTTAACCACTTACTTTCCAGGTTTCTGCATATCTGATTTGCTACTTCTCTGAGCCGCGTTTTTATACGCTCCTGGCTCACGGGATCGTATTGAATCTGTTCTCTGCTGGCTGCTACCTGCACATCGCCCAGCTTAAAACGTAGAAGGAGGCCGCGGGCGTTACATAGCTCCTGGTTTACTGTGCCTAGTTCGCTTATGCTTAGTGGGTAACACACGTTACCCATCTGAATGAGATTTGATCGGTGATAATCCTCGTCAATAAATGCATACGTTTCGAAGTCTTCTTCTACTTCTAGCGTTTTTATTGGTTCACTTCCCAAAATATTGGGAAGCGGGCTGAAGTACTGAAAGATAGTTTGAGCACGCTGTTTAAAGGCCACAAAATCCTGAGATTTTACCGGAAATGAAACGGTGATACCGGTCTCGAACTCAGTTCCACTTACAACCGAGGGTTTAAGCTCAGTCTCAGACATTAACGCAATGTTTGGCGATCCCGTGTTGTCGATGTGAGCTGAGTAAATCCTAGACATACCCCCGTGGCAACTAGTAACTGTGAAACTATCGGTATAACTAAAAGGACTTTTAGAACCAAGCCCGAAAGCGCCTGTAAAATCATTAGAATCCTGTTTTGTAGAAGCGAAATAGGTTGTATAAAGATTCATCACTTCTTCATGCGAAAGCCCAGGTCCCCAGTCTTTAATCCAGAATTGTGGGTCGATTGAATTTGGCAGCTTAACTTCGATCGGAACGTGAGACTTACCTACGCTAACATGAGCATCATGAGCATTGCATCCAATTTCACGTAGTACTGCGCCGATCTTATCTGAGTATAAACCCGAGCTCAGGATCTTAAACGCGTGGGCCGACGTTCGTATCTTGAAAGCCTGATGCTGTTCCAAACCACTGGAACTTATTACGTGGGATTCAGCGAACGAGACCTTCAAGAGTCTTGCCTCCATACAACGCCACAGATGTGGCATTTATGTTCAAAAGGCTCAGTTCCGCATTTAGGACATTTAATCATTTCCAGTGTGCTCCATAAAATCCCCGCGGACAGACATGTCCGGTTTTCCAAAGACAACCACAAACTGAGCATCCGCCTTTATGCTTTTTTGATTTTGGATGGGGTTTTGTGTGATCTAGTTTTTTCATCTGGCAGTAAGGATTTAAGAAAATCGTACTCTTCTCTAGCGAGTTCTAGTAGTTCTCCAGAATAAACGTCTTTTCCTATTCCATCTAGTTCTTGAAAGTTGTGATACGGTGTCCCATAACAGTACTCTAATCTGGTATATTCTTTAACTGGGCAATCAGCGCATTTGTTCTTTATGAACTCTTTACAAAGAGCGCAATTACGCCATCCGTCAGATACGTCTTCGCCGAGAACTACATTTTTCCAGTGTTCGATTGACGCTTTAAGAGCGTCCTTTGCTATTCTGTCCATTTGAGCTCAGCCGTGCCGACTTTTAGAGCGTTAGATTTTAAAAGAAAATAGGCGTCGATCGAAACCTCGGTATCCCAAACTTTACCGAGTACTAGTTCTCCGTTAGACTCACGATAGATATTCACCCATTTTACGACGGGCGTCTCTATCATACGGAGATCTCTTGGGTCAGCGCTATCGAGAAAACCGTCAGGACGACGGTAACCTATGCGCCCACTGGGAAATTCGCCTACAAATTCTCGAGGTTCGATTCCACTAAGCGGATAAAAGCGTCCAAATGGTTTTCCTGCTTTTGCTTCTTCAAGATTAAATGGTTTCATTAGAACAACTCCTCTGACAGTGCTTTGAGTTGTGCTATACTACGTCGTTCCCACTCAATTTCGTCGAGTAGTGAAATTAGTACTTCGGTGTTAAGCGGATACTGGTGTTTGAGATCTTCAGCTTTGTTTTGATTGCTTCTTACTGAGAGATCTTTTGTGGCAATTTCCAGGCCGATTTTAGCTTTCATTTCATCAGAACGTGCTGCAGCAAGAGCTTCGTCGGTTTTGACTTTGCTTTGTGTAAGATATTCTACGTATTTCATTAGTGAGTTCTCCAGTTAAGTAAAAGAAGATGTCGTTTGATGGGCCCGGCGTAAAACCAAGAATCGTGGTGTTTAGTTCTTTCTACGGGCACATATCCCGTTCCCGACCGCTGCATATAGCCTAAATTACACAGTTTGCTTTGTATTGCGCCTGCAGTTCTTCCGTGAAGCTCAGCGATACGGTCGATTTCTACGTTCTTAACAAATCGCTGTACCACAATCTCTTCTTCTGCTTTAGACCATTTTTCATTGGCTCTTGCCGGCGGTTTATTCATTTCGACAGTCCTAATTTATTCCAAGCTTCGGAAGTTATGAATGCCTTGTTTTTTAGCGGAACGTTAAAAATTCTTTCAGCTGCTTCGTGTTTCATCACACACCACCGTCCTGTTGGGAATACGTTCTGACTGCTCAGAGCTTTCATGGACAAACCCTCTCCGTAATCATTAGCTTCGATCAGCGTAACTCCGAGCTTCATCTGATCTTTACAGGTATCGCACGGTTCATAGTCCAGGTACATGTGCCGTGGTGCTTCTTCTTTGAACGCAGCTCCGAGCAGTATAAGCTCGTTTTTATCTTTGCCGCACCAGAAACACGTAGGTATTGTCGGGTTCAGTCCGAACTTAGGATGGAGCCTTATGCTTCCTGTCATTTTACCTCCGAGTCCTAGAATGAAGCTTCATTATTCATTTTCCTCGTCATACAGTGCCTGAATCTCTTCTTCCGAAGTGCCTGGTATGTCGTCTTCTATGTACGCTATATCGTGTTCTCCGCCTACAGTTAGGTTAGTTCCGTCGGACAGTTCTATGCACCTTATAGAAAAAACTAAGTTGCCAAATTCGTCGGAAAAGTATCCGGCTATATCCGTTATAACTAATCCAGTAAGCTTAAATAGGCTTATTCGTCCGTATTTGTTTCCGGCTTGAACGTCTTCTAGTTTTCTGATTGCCATTTTACCTCCAGGTTTTTACCGTCTTTGAGAATGAGTTTGTGGTGCTTAATTAACGAAGTGAATTTATGTGGTGCTGTTGGTATCCCACCTACTACGTATTCAAGTATAAGTTGAATTTCTTCACGAAGCAGTGTCTGCTTTTTGCCTGCTTTGATCTGACTTAGTAGAGCTAAGTACGCTCCCGAAATTATATCTCGAGCTACTCCAAGTGACGCTCCTGGTTTTAAATGCATTTGAGGAGCTAAGTCTTCGAAGAACTTAAGATTTCCCTCACGCAGTGCCGCAGTAGCTTGATCCAGAGCCGTTTGGCCTTCATTGATTAGAAGGTCTCGAGCGCTATTGTTTAGAGCTGTTCTGGCAACTTCTTCGTCAGCGGTTCGGGTAAATAAATAATCGGTGAAGTTCTGAAGTTCACTTGGGATATTTTTAACAAGTTCCTCCCCATTCTCCAGTTTTTTTGTTTGATACACTCCAACATTGAATCTACGAGTTCCTGGAGGGATATAGATAATACTCCCTTCGTTTGCAACCATAATAATAGTTGTATAGTTTCTTGCTTCGTAAGAGGGGGTGTACATCTTACGGATTCTGATTGTTGGCTCAGTAACATAGTTTTTGAGGTCTCCAATTATTATGTCTGAATCTTTGTGGGTTGCGAACTTTGCTTCGTCAATCCAAAGAATCAGACAGCGTTCCATGAAATCGTTAAACTGAGAATCGAGCTGACGCATTCGGATTGGAGATACGTAGGAATGCCCGAAGATTGGCTTAAGGATATGATTCAACATCATACCTTTGCCAGTCCCTTCGATCCCATGAAATACCCAGCAAGTTTCAGATTTCTTTCGATACTGAGCAATGCAAGCAAGTGTGTTCATGAAATGCTCAAATACTACTTCGTCGGATCCGACAGCGTTAAAGATTATCTGTTTGATTGTTGAAGGTACGACAAGTACCTTTTTATGCGAGCCAGTTAGGTAAGGCGATATAACGAATCGGTTAATTGTTTTAGTTTCGAGATCTACAACTTTATTACTTTGAGGGTCGAAAATCACGTTCCAGTCTGGTATAGCGGCTGGAACTCTCTGGTCGTATTGAGTCAGATAATCAATTAGCTGGTCTTTCGACCGCGCTTGCTGAAATTCGAGTTCTTTGGTTTTTGAATTCCAGACTCCATTCCAGTAACAGGCTGTTTTGAAATCGCGTACAGCCAAATAAAGTTTGCCTTCGGTATCCAGTTTTGGTATATCAATTTCTTTTCTCCGTTCTTTCCAGTAATCTGGTAGAAGTTCACTGGTTTTGTAGACCGGTTCACTTTTAAAGTTATAGATGAAATCAGGATTATTCTCAGGATGATAATATGCCCATGAATCGCCGCCGTTGATGTTTAGATATGTAAAACCTCGTTCGGTTTTTACATCCGTGACAACTGCTTGATCGGGCTTTGTCATGTACTCCACTGAGTGGAGTGTTTTAAAGCTTACTTTTTTTCGTTCGGGGAGACCTGCTTTGGCTCTAAGTTCGTTGAGGACTTTTTCGACTTCGATTCGGTTCGCTTCAGCTGATGGTGTAACACTATCGGCCAAATCTGCTGTTCGAAGTTGCTTCTTAACAATTCTAATTCGTTCTCCCTTAAACGAATCCTTAATGTCCTGGCCAATAATTGAAGGTGCGATATATATGAGCTTATCGTTCTGGCATGTTGTGACATCTAATCCCCATCTTAGTGCGTTGTTGGTGCGTGTCAGTGCTAGATTGTTTCTAAAGAGCGGAATGCTTAGATTCTTACTAATCAACCACTGCTTTAACATGGCTGGAGGCCACGGGCGGTCTAGTAGCATAAAAACATGAGCTGACAGACCTCTATCAGGAACAATGCCCATAGAACTTGAAAACTGATCGATACGATCGATCTTAGAGAGGCCCAGGGCTTTTATCGGCTGTTCGATGTCCGAAATTTCTCGTAATCCGTCAAAATCGAGAAGTAAGATTTGTGTGGGCGCTGTGGAATTCGTAGATCCTGCCCGTGATTCAGATTCCAAAGGTCGTGTAACATTTCCTTTAAGGAAGCTATGTCCTTTTTCAGCATGATTTCTAATCTGTTCGTAGAGCTCTTCGACTGTCTCAAAATTTTCTTCGTAACTGGTAACATCGATTATCCTTGGATGTGATATTTTTTTGAGTTCTCCGTTTTCAAGTTCGAATGTTTTGGTCAAAGGAACCGTGGCGCTAAGAAATGTTGCTTTCATGTGGTCTCACAAAACGAAGTATTATACAGGTCAAGACTGAAGAGCGCGGATAGTGGCGAGAATACGCGACACTGTCCCGCATGCATATTCCGTCTGGTCGCAATTCTCATCTTCAGCGGCCTTCGCGCATTCTTCGATAGCCTTAGTCCGCGCCTCATCCGCCCGCACGGTCTGCGATGCAGCGTAGGTGCGGAGGGCATCGTAGTCTGTACGATACACAAGGTTGGGGTAAAGGTCTAGAGCAAGGTTTGTTGGCTCCGGCAGCTTCGCGTTTTCGTAGCGAGCGAGGACGCGTTCGAGTTGGCGGGCAATCGTAGCAACCTTTAAATATTCTTCTGCGTTTATTTCAGACGTAAATATTCTCGTTGTAATCGCATCAGTGCGCGGCGTATCGCTTGTCATTTCGTCACCCTCTTTGCCTTTCTGATCTTTTCTCTCCACGCCTGTAACAGCGGATGACGCGGGCATATGCTGCCTAGCTCAAACAAGCATTTGGGCCGGTTTACTCCTACCCCACATCTGAGCATTGGACATTTTGGCTCTCGCGGTTTTCTCATATCACCCTCACTCCGGCGAGCGCGAGGACTTCGCGGCAGGCGCGTTTAATGTCCGCAATTGCCGAGTCATCCCCTGATAATCCCTCTGCGATGGCGGCTATCTGCGCCTCTGTCACGCTTGCGGCGGGGGCGTCGATGGTAGCAAGTTCGCGCGCAAATCTTTTCATGTTGTCCATTGCGGCCTCGATCATATTGTCACTGGTCCCGGAAATTGCCAGGAAGCGCGCAAGTCGATTGATTGCGTTCATGTGGTATTGCCGGTCTGACTCTTTCTTTGCAAGCTGTTCCTGCGCGTCCTTGTCGTCAAGTAGTCTCTCCAATACATCGTAGCATTGAGTGGTCGGATAAATTCCGCTGGCATCTGGATTGTTCAGCATGGCGGATATGGCAGCACAAACTAGAGTTCTGTTCTTATTACTCATCCTTGCTCTCCTTTGATGGCAGCGTCGATGGCGGCTCGCCCGGCAGTTTGGTGGTCATTTTGTATCCTCGTGTTATGCAGCAAGCAGGGACTTGAACGTGTGGTTCCACATCTTGCCGCCTTTGTATCCAATGTCCTTGCAAAGATCGGCCATCGCTTCAAGTGCCGTATCCCCGAAACCGTTGTGCGACTCCTGAATGTTATCGAATCTTGGCGGCATGGCGTGCCACTGGTTGCCGTCCATCTGCAATCCGATTCCCAAGTGTTCGGCATAAACCTGCGCGTCTTTATCATCGCATTTCCACTTTTCCGCAAGCTCTTTCACCCGATCCGCATTAGCTCCCAACGAAAGAGCTTCAACACAGATATTCCACGCGCCTTCTCGATCTTCTGGGTCCATCGGCCACATGGCTCTGGCAAAATCGCTTTCCCGGATATCGGCGGCAGTCCCGCCTAGTTCGCGCTTGTAGATCAGTGATCCGTTCGTATGCAGATAATACCAACCGATGATGCTCATTTCCGGCTCCTTGTTGGTAGTGCTGGCTGGCAGGATTTGAACCTGCTTAGTAATTTCACACGTTCCCACCGTGTCGCAGCCAGCATTCATTATGCAGCTTTTTGTTCAGCTGCTAATTGTCGACGTGTAAGCTCAAGTCGCTGTATATGAGCAGTTGTCGGCATTACCATCGTGACATTTGATTCATTCAGCGCCTGTGTAATTTTTTGTTTGTGCTGTCTGCTGAATGTTTCAAGCTCATCACTTAACCAAATTGCGTCGAGAAGAAGCAAATGACGTTTTGTGAGTAGCTCGTCGAAGTTTGGATATGACTGGCGAATTATCATCAGCCGATCAACTTCGAACATCAGTGCGTCGATGATTTTGACACGAATGCGATGTTGAGCGAGGACTCCAAGGATGTTCATTGCTTCTTCAAATTCGATGTCATTCTCGTAATAGTTGTCTTCGACGCTCAACTCTTCTCGGTTTTCCTCGAGTGCTTCTGCTTGTTTTCGAAGAGAGCCAATAAGCCAGGCCTTAACTTCTTCTTCGGTCATACCAAGGCTGTTTTTCATCTCAGCCCTTACTTCAGCTTGAGTTGGTTCACGGCTGTGAAGTGCTGTGATTCTGGATTCGATGTATTCGTTAAAATTCCTCGGTTTATCGAAATTCATCCAGCCTTTTTCTTCCGCAACATTAAAACAGGCTTGGCGAATTGAAGCAAAGCATTCGCCGCGCTGTACTAAAGTCGGACGATGTGCATATCCGAGTCCTTCAGTTCTTTCTTGACTTGTGTCTAAATCGGATGGCTCACCAGCTAGTGTATCCACTGTGGCTTCGTAGTTCTGGTCTCGGTTTTGTTTGATATTGTTAAGTCGTTGTCGGCTTACCATCATCAAATTGCCGTGACACCAGTTTACGATACTACGAACTGCGAGAACATGTGTTTCTGTTGAGAGTTTGTGTTGATCGACGTTGTCTTGAATCGTCTTAAGTAAGTTCATTGTTGTCTCCGTGGTTGATAAGGAAGCCCAGTCTGGAACTATCAGCTGGGGTATTTTCATTCAGAATAGTCTCTGGCACAACTTACGCTAGTACGAAGCGATAAAGCTAGAGTGGAGTAACGATTACTCTAGTCTATATTAATGCAGGTAGGGTGAGCCCTCGCTTACCAGTTAGTTCTATGATCCGGGCACGCCTTACTTGCAAGTTCGATTTTTTCGTCTTGATCCGCAGCTTCTATTGCTAGTAACCACTCGAGCGGATCATCGAGTAGGTTTGTTTCTTGGTGATATAACCACCAAACATCGCTGTAACCTGAATTTTCGATTGAATTATTCAATAGTATCTCCTATGAAACTCCAGTTACTTGCTTCTGGAGACTCTCTAAAATGGCATATGCTTATAGATTGTTATCTATGAGCTGAGAGTCAGGTTCCGTGCAACAGCTGTACTGTGGGGTTGCACGTCTTTTATTCCCACGCTATGAAAATACACTTATAAGTATTGCTATACTTAATTAGTTCTTTCTTGGTTTATTATGTTAGTGTTTTGATCAGTGTTAACCACTGCCTTTCTACGCGAATAGGTATCGCGAATTCTTTGAGTTTAACTTGAATAAAATCTGAATTTTCATCAAGCTTATGAACTGTTCCAGTTTTATTCAAAAATGCTTTTGCGAATCTCGGCCATTTATTTTTGATATCTGGTTGGCCAGTGATCTTTACGATTGAATCTAGTTTAATTGTCATATCCTAGATAGTTAATTAGTAGTTGAGTGTCTTTAGAGTCTGCTTTTAGACGTAAAGATATTGATTCTCCATAACATTCTCCAGAATCATCAATGAATCCAGCTGTTATTGGGCTCCTATTTAGTATACGAACCATCATACTATGAGAAATTGATGGACTTGGCCAAATAGCAAAGCTATTGTCTTTGAATTTGATGTATTTTTTAATTATCACTTAGTCTCCTCGGTACGCGTGATCATTCTATATAGCCTTTTTCATTGTAAATATCTATTTGGTTCTCTTCGTTATGCCAAGCTTTATCTGTTTTCCAGTCTTTTGGAATATCTCTATAGAATAAAGCAACTTGGCATCCTGATATCCAGTTTAATTCGCGCTGAGCTGAGTCTGCAAAATATCCTTTAAATGCTTTTTGAACTTCAGAAGCTATGAAAAATGAGTAACTACCGTCGTTACTTACTAACCAAGTTGTAAATTTTTCTGGTGGAGGTGGAGGCGGATTAAATTGTAATTTACGGCGTTCAGCTCGGTTCATTTTGTTTCCTTTGTCAGGTCAAAAATTCCAGGGTGATAAATCTTACCGTCATTATAACCGACGAATTTACGACCTAGTTGAGTGAATGCAAAGCACATAATTGCAGCTGTCGCTGCTGCCATCATTCCGCTAAATGTGCCCAGATGGAGAGCGTAAGCTACGAAACCAAATGGGATTTCGAGCCATGCTGGATGTCCGAATAACCACAGCACAGTTTTACGTGGTAATCTCCAAACTAAGACAATTAGACTTAGGAAGACTATTGTTCCTGTTTCGATGAACATTTTAATCTCCGATTCGGATAGCGATGCTGTTGAAGTATTCAAACTTTCGTCTGAGTATTGGAGCACATGTTTCGAGTTTACCATCTTTGATGGTAAAGCCTGCTACCGCGTAGCTTGTAGCTACGCGGTAGAGGCCGTCGGATAATGCTTTATAAGCACTATTCGTAGTAGCTAGCATATTATGTTTTGTAATGCACTGAAGCGAAATGGTGCTGAAGCTTTTTGAGCCAGAACCACAATTCGTAGTTACTGAGTTGTTTCATGGTTGTCTCCTAGTGACAGGTTTTGCAAAATCCGTTTAACTAGTTGGTGAGTTTTGACGCTTCGAAAAACGCGATGGCGCACGCCTTGTCGTATTCGGCTCGCGCGATGGCGTACGCCTTGTCGTATTCGGCCCGCGCGGGGGCGCGCACCTTGTAGTATTCGGCCCACGCGGTGGTGTACGTCCTGTAGTATTCGGCCCACGCGGTGGTGCACGCCCTGTAGTATTCGGTCTGCGCGAAGAGGGAAAGCAGGAACTGGGCTGCCCAGTTCCAGTCGAAGATTGACGCCACGGCAAGGCAGCGTTCCTTCGTGACGGTAACGGATTCGCCGAAGTGTTGTTGGAATAACGCGACTTGCGACGAGCAGGCGTGAAGTTCTTTCAGTCTTGCGAGGGTGATGTTCATGTATAAAGTATTTTGTTGAGTTTGATCAGCGCTTTTTTGATCGGTCCTGCTTGTTTTTCGAGTTTAGTGATTGTGTCTGGTATTTGCTGCATTACTTCGGTGTAAACATCACAGACATACTTTGCGACTTCTTTGCCGTCAAGATCAGACTCGATAGTAAGACTGATCGGATGCCCAAGTGCGGTTCCAGTGATTGTGGTTTTCATGATTAAATCCTTAGTTAGCGTTCACAAGCAACGCGATTACGAAGAAATGCGAAATGGAGATTACTGCCAAGGAGATAAAAGACCCAGTCGTCGCCAAGTCCATTTTCAATAGCTTGTTTGACTGCTTTTGCTATCATGAGCTATACTCCTAAGTTACTGACACTGATTTGTTTAGTTTGGTTTTAATGCTGATTTGGGCTACAAGCAAACTAGCAAACCTTGACTGAAATCGTTGTTTTCAGTTATCTCGTAACTTAGCGCCTAGGACACTAAGCCTTTGATGAATCCGCTCGTTACGCCGTAAGCAGCGCCGACGCCGGAGATACCAAGTGCAATTGCACTTACAATGCTGGCTTTAGTTGCAGCGCCTGCGCGTTTGCCTTTGGGCTTCGTTGCGGCGCTGTTGACTATAAAGGCCGTAGTGATTTGATTTGGAGTTGGATTCTTGCCTTTCATGTGCTATGCTCCTAGTTATACCAGCAAAGCGCTGGAGACTGGGTTATCCCAGTCCTAAGCACTTTATGCTGCGGTGCCAAGTAAGTAACGGTAGGCGTGCATCGTTACCATACGCTCTGCACCGGTAAGACGATTCAGGCGATTTTCGAGGTATTGCTTGGTTTCTTTGAAACCACGATCGTGTTCGAGCTCGTCTACGCGAGCACGTGCTCGTTTGAATGTATCGGGTTTGAACTGATACGTGTTGAAGCGGATTTGTTTCTGAGTGTTAAAGTTAGTGGCTTGTTTCATAAGATGTTCCTTAAAAGAGAGTGAATAAATAACTACGTAATACAGTAACTGAGCTCGAACGAAGTGAGAGCTTAAAGCTTAGTTTGTGCCAAAAGCATTAATACGTGCTTCCACTGTTGCCAGAATTCTAATGCGGTAGAGTCCATTTTGTCAATCCGTGCATCTTTGAACTTCGTCCAGTCGCCTAGCGAGTGATTTTTACATCCTATTTGCATATGAGTATTGGATATTGTCACTGGCCAACATAGGCCATTTATAGACATTAAATTTTCACTCTTTGGTCCGGTCCATCGCAGGCAGCCTAGGCAGCGCGAGCAATCTGAGCAGTTCGAGCAGTATGAGCAGTTCGAGCAGTGCGAGCAGCCCAAGCAGTATGAGCAGCCCGAGCAGTATGAGCAGCTCGAGCAGTATGGGCAGCCTGAGCAGTATGAGCAACCCGAGCAGTTCGAGCAGTTCGAGCAGTTCGAGCAGTATGAGCAGTTCGAGCAATCTGAGCAGCCCGAGCAGTGTTTGGTATCCATATCTTTGGCTTGTGTATCTGCTTCGGTTTGTGAGTTATATGATATGCCTACGTTTCCATTTTCGGTTTTTGCGGATCTAAATATCATGGGGTCTCCAGTGATTAAGTAACGTAACTGAGTTCGAACAAAGTGAGAGCTTTATAACTCAGAGCGTATCTTCATCAAAAGTTTGCCAAGGTGATTTTCACCTTTGCCTTTGCATACGCCCCAATAGGTGTCATTCCACCAATTGCCTTCGATAAGTTCAAGGCCTTTTGTGGCAATGAGCTTAGCACGAAGGTCTTGGTGTTTAAATTTGCAGCGTAGACAAACTTCCATTACTCGGAGTTTTATGTCATTCCAATCAGTGCGCACTGTAACTGAGCGACCAAGTTTCTTGGCTGCTGCGGCTGTTGGAGCTAAGCGTATTTGTTCACGTTGTTTTTGATCTAGTGTTTTCATGGCTTGATATGCGTGCTCAACACTAGGATAAGCGTATATTATACAGGGCCAGAAATTACTGAGCCAGCGATATTCGCCTTGGAATTCTTTTATCATAGTTTCTCCAGTCGCTGTTTATACAGATCACCGTGACAAGGCAACGGTGCACAAAAGCACTTCAATCGAACAACGTCTTTGTTAAGTGCTTCGCACGCGGCACAAAGTCGTTCAATGACTTCGGGATGAGTATTAAGATGTGCATCGCATTTTTCGATCACATGCTTGCGTGTGCCATCGCGGCCAATAATGAACGGATTACCGTATGGTCCTGGTCGTCCGATATAAATATCGAATGGTCCTTTGCTAACAACAAGGATCTTCATAGTTTCTCCATTATCATTCAATTATCATTGTATGCACATATGATTATAATCGTATGTGCATACCACCCCGTGATCACGCGCGCTGTCACTCAGTAACAGTATACACTGTCACTTCGCAACTCCGTTACGGGCGCACCGCTTTCACGAACGTAGATGCAAAGCCCCACGTGAAGCCGACAGCATACGCCGCATACCCTGCACCTTTGCGCGCTGCAACCTGCACCACGCGACCAGCCTGCTGCGCAAGCGGTGCTGCATCATTCAATCCAGCCTGTGCCTTAACTACTACGTGCTTCGCATTCATTATCATCTCCTAAGTTAACGACACAACACAGTAACTGAGCTCGAAGATCCGCAGGATCAAGAGCTACGCACAGCCAGAAAAGAATGCTTATTCCTCAGTGCGATGATCGATCGAACCGGGGGTCTGGGTTACGACGAGACTGAGGGCTGGGACCCGCAATAAGCGCGATCTTAGAAATTTTTAAAAATTTTATACTCAAAATGGGACCGATCAACCCCAATCTGGGTACAAACACTGTAAGTACTTGACGCTGCGAGCAAAAGAATGTATAATGGCGTTGGTGTCTGTAGATTAATGGTAGATCTTTCGGCTGTGACCCGTTACGTGCTGGGTTCGATTCCCGCCAGACACCCCACAAGGATATATGGATAAAATAACTGAATCAGTTCTTGAGCTTCTGTCCAAACGGAATCCTAGATACGCAATAAGGCTATCGCATCAGTTTCTGGACGATGAAACAGGAAGTGGTGCGGGACTCGTACCTGATGACTGGAACGGAAAGACAATACGACTGATAGGTAAGTGGTGGGATAGCCCAGAGTGGAAACTCTATGAATAAACCTAAATTAGTAGAGGTTGAGTGGGTGGACTCTTCTTCCACGCCTGGGTGGCAGAGCGAAATACAAAAAACACCTCTCACCTGCTATAGCGCCGGATATCTCATACATAAAGACAAGAAAGGCGTAGTAGTGGCGCTAAATAGAAGCCCTGAAGCACTTAAAAACTTCGGAGACACGATGACTATCCCTGCTTGTTGTATCATAAAAATAAGAAACCTCAGATAACATGGCTAGAAAGAACCTCACTCCAAAAGCTAAAGGCTATGTCGAGAACGTCTCGAAGGGCATACCTAAAGACCGCTCTGCAATAATGGCCGGTGCAACCACTGATGCAGTCAAAAGTTTCGACGCAAACCCACTCGTACAAACTGAGCTTACCCGGATTCGAAGAGAAGCGGTAGAAAATACCGGCGTAACCAAAGAGAAAGTAGTAGAGATGTTCATGGAAGCGGCAAACTTTGCGCGGATCCTCGGAGACCCTATGGGGCTTATTGCCGCGGCCCGAGAACTAGGCAAAATGTTGGGACACTACGCGCCAGAAGTCAAGAAAACTCTCCACGGAATCGACGAAGCTGGTCTCAAGAAAGCACTCAAGGAACTAAATGATGATGAACTCTACAAACTCGTCCACGCCAGAACAATCGACGGCGAGAGTGTGCGACTCCTGCCAGAAAAGCGAACCGGAAGTGTCGTTCTACAAGAAACACAACACCTGTCGGAGCTGCCTGATCCGAGCAGGCTGCAGCGCGACCCTGGAACAGCAGCTGGAGAAACACCAGAGAGAAAAGATACTCCGTGAAGAGCTCAAGAAGCTCGCAGCTAAACAGTTCCATAAAAAGAAACAAAAGAAAACCATCGACAGAGTAAAAAAGCTTATCCCCGAACTCGACCCTGAACACGCCGAAACTGATTCTGTAACGCAGGAACTGGCCAGACGAGAACTAGCGCGCCGAAAACTCATAGAGTTTGTCAAGCAGTTCCACCCGAGATATAAAGCAGGATGGGTCCACCACGACATATGCCGCAGACTCGAGAAATTCTCAGCAGATGTAGACGCCGGGCTGAGCCCGAGGCTTATGTTTCTTATGCCCCCCCGACACGGCAAAAGTCAAATTGCTTCGAAGCTTTATCCAGCGTGGCACTTAGGACACTACCCTCACCACGAATTCATCGGGTGTTCCTATAACATCGATCTAGCCAGAGATTTCTCACGAGAAGTTCGTGACGTAATAAAGTCCGACTACTATGAAAAAATATTTCCGAGAACCAAACTAAACCCAGAGTTCATGTCATCTGAAGCGTGGCGGCTACTATCAGACACAGGAGTTGGTGCCGGTGGATACAATGCCGCAGGCGTTGGCGGCGGTATCACAGGTAAGGGAGCCCATATACTCGTCATCGACGACCCCATAAGGGGCCACGAAGACGCTGATAGTCCCGACCTACGTAAGAAACTCTGGAACTGGTACAGGTCTGATGCGTATACACGGCTCGCTCCAGGTGGTGGGGTACTTATAATCCAAACGTGGTGGCACGACGATGACCTGGCCGGTCGACTTATGCGAGAAATGAAGGCCGATCCAGAATACGACCAGTTTGAAATAGTGAAGTACCCAGCCATAGCTGAAGAGGACGAAGAGTTCAGATTGAAGGGTGAAGCCCTGCATCCAGAGCGCTGGCCCCTTAAAGCGCTGGAGAACTTAAAGCGTGTAGAAGGACCTAGAAACTGGAGCGCCCTGTACCAACAATCTCCGATCAGTGAAGAAGGGCAGTACTTCAACAAAGATATGTTCATCTACGAAGAAGAGAAGATGAACCCAGACGACCTGCTGATATACCAGGCGTGGGACCTAGCAATCAGTGACGAGCAGGTATCACAGGGGAACTGGAGTGTTGGAGTAACGTGGGGCGTAGACTACGACGACAAGGCTCACGTACTCGAGCGTGTAAGAATTAAAACTAACGACACAGCAATCATAGAAGATGCAATCATAGACATGTACAGCAGATACAAAGTAGTTCATGGATTTGGTATTGAAGACGGACAAATATCACGGACCATGAAGAAAAGCCTGAAGAAACGCATGGCAGAGAGACACGTGTACATTCCACTAGACGACAAAGATAGTGTGCTGAAACCGATCAAGTCAAAGATGGTACGAGCTCGCCCACTACAGGGACGCATGCAACATAGGAAGGTAGTGTTCCCCCGCGGACAGACATGGGTTGATGAGATGATAACGGAGTTTCTTCGATTCCCAGCAGGGGCCCAGGATGACCAAATTGACGCCATGGCATGGGTCGCTTTGTTGGTTGTCGGGAAGTCTCCACCGGCCAGACCAAAAATTAATTTCAAAAAGCGGGAACTTACAGTCGCCGAAAAGGTCAAATTATATGGGAGGTCAAATTCCGGCGGTGTTTCCCACATGGCGGCATGAATTTTAGAGCTCCAAAACATGCACCATTTTTGTGCATAGAGGGTGTCGAAATCTCGTCACTACCCATAAAAAAGAACAGAAACATGAAGTTGCTGAGACCGCGGCCACCAAAGTCAACACCAGTAAGGGCTGGAGCCGATTTAGGGACTTGTTTTTGAAAACCTCACAACGATGCTGCATTGCACTTAGACTATAAAATCAAAACCTTAAATACTTAAAGAAAATATGTCTAAAAAAAACTTATACCTTTAGAGTTTGAAAGTAAAAAAAATAAAATTTGGTTCTTATAAGAGGTAGAGAGTTTTTTGTGGAGGCTGCTGAACCCACCAGTTAAAATTCTGTTTTTAAACGCGTTCTGAGAAAAACGCCGTTGTGACGTTTTGAAAAACCTTTCCAAGTCTGTTGCATATCTCCATGATTAAGAGTATAATAGCTCTTTCAGTGGAGGAAAATGGCAAAGTACCAGAGGTGTCTGAAATGCGGGCTTATGAAACAGACGACTGAGTTCTACAAACATAGGGGTTTTTTCGGTGGGCGGAGAGCTAGATGTAAGGCATGTGATAAAATTGTTCGCCAAGAAAAGCAGCAGGCTGATTATGACAGAGGCAATAGGTTAGCTCCGCCGGAGCTTATAAAACAACCGAAGAAAGCTAAAGGCAAATCGTCGTGGTATAGAGAGAAGTACCCATACAACGAAGATATGTGGTCGGCTGATAGGTTAGCGGATTACAAGAAGTATATGGCTGAGATTCTTCGGTCTAATATGAGTAAGCCCGGGTTCAAAAGATTCACGGGACCCAGATCAACAAAAGCAAGGCGCATGGAACTGCGCGCCTCAGCGGAACAATACCTGAAGGAGCAGCTACATGGCTAAATTGACAGCGGCAGCGCGCCGAGGTCTGCGCAGCAGCACGTTCGCAGTACCGGGTCGGAGAGCGTTTCCGATTCCAGACAAGTCTCACGCTCGAGCGGCGCTACGCCTTATAAGGCATGCGCACAGCGCGAGTGAAAAATCAAGAATCCGTGCTAAAGCGCACGCAATGTTAGGGAGATAGAGTGGACTACACGCTTAAAGACTTTGTAACTGAGTCGAATAGGATCGAGGACATAACACGCCCGGTAACAAGGATCGAGCTTGAGGCCACTAAGAAATTCCTGGCGCTGCCTGAACTGACTGTGAAGGATTTACAGGATCTGGTTGGGGCCTACACCGCAGGACAGGTTCATCGTGCAGTACTCCGAGACAGGAACGGTCTGAACGTAAGCATAGGCGGCTATTACCCACCCAGCGGTGGCCCAGAAGTGCGACAGGACCTTCAACAACTGCTGAACCTCGTTAACGGGCGGGAGATAAGTTCATACGATGCTCACCTTGCTTATGAAAAGCTGCATCCGTTCACTGATGGGAACGGACGGAGCGGTAGGGCTGTATGGCTTTGGCAGCAGCGCGTAGCCCCGATCGGGTTCTTGCACGCATTCTATTACCAGACACTGCGTAATTCTTCGCGCTAGGCTGCAGCACGCAGCCGCCACTGCGAGCAAAGTGGTGCCGGAGTATCAGGGTATTAAAAAACGAGTAAAAGCGCTTAAATCGATTCCTAGAGCGTTTTGGAGGATCCTGCCATTTTGGCGGGATAAATGGCAGGAAGTTCGAACTATGAAAATTTACGCTGATCCAGGTACTGAGGGTTATATCAAGTTCGGAAAGAACTGTTTGAGCCGTTTGAACCATTTACGAGCCGATTTGCGACTGCCGGTTTTGCGTAAGTACTGGCAAATTGACGCGACGACTAGGGTGGATGTGACTTCGTCTGAGTACGGGGATACGATCCGTATAACTGGAGCGTTGCCGTTTCACGCTCTTTTGGGCATGGGGAATTTGAGATTTCTGAGTACGGACGGAGGTCTTCTAGCTAGTTTCACAGCGGTTGGGAACTTGCAGCTATTGGGTATGTCTGGAGGTGGAGGGTATACGTTTGTTCTCGGAGACGCAGAATTTGATACGCGTGTACTGTACGTATTCCGCGGCACGACGCTGTACCAGACGCTCACTTACACATTCCCAGTAGGAACGACAGCAACATATACCGGCTCTCCGTACGATGGATTTATAAACGGCGGTGTTCTGATTTCGTACGGCGGACGTAGAGCAGTGATACCTGTTTCTTTGGAAGCGTCGGGAGGGCAGGGTGTTTTGATCTTCGATGATACGCAGACTGGAGATGACAAGCTTAGATACTTCATAACACCGCCTATGCTTGATATAAATACATTCGAGACTCCGTACATAGCTACTATGGACCTGTCTCACTGGGGCTGGAATGATTATCAGATAGATGCTCCAGACGCAGACACTGTGTTCCACTCGATGAACTTTTCCACTGATGTAGAAACACAGGTAGTCATAGCGCATACGTTCCCTGGGCGCGCAGCATGGTCTCAGAACGGAACGCTGGTCATGGACTACGCCTCGTATGTGACAGGAAACAGGGTTTTGAATATTGGGGGTGTAGTATATGCTTATAGCAATGCTGTCGGCGTGACTCGAGGGTTTTCGGGCTACCCGTGGTTGATGTCAGCTGATGCGTCCAAGGTGATCCTTACGGCGAGCTCGGGAGTTGATCCAGATTATCTGTTCAGTAGTGGCACAATCACAGCGTTTGCTACGGAGCGAGTTATGTGTGTGAGCTCAGACGGTTCTACATACGCGACGTACGATCCCACACTGACAGCGGGGGTGACTGTTGTACGTGGAGTAGACTCATATGTTATACCCGGTTTTTGGACTGGGTACAGCGCACCAGTGAATAGCAGACGGCCTGTACGTGTTGGGCACGGAGGAAGTTTTGTGCCACACGGTCTTTTTTCTCCGGACGGAACGGTTTTGAGACAGGCTGGGTACAGTCTTAATTCTAATATACAAAGAACGTACCGTTTGGTTGATAGTTATATAGAGTCATCTGTGACGTTCGCGTATGGGGGTAACCAGTATGACAACGCATACACAAGATTACCGCTTGCTTAATTCGCAGAACTCTGGTATAATCCTTGGCTTACTTCGAAAGACTTGCTATGCCTCTTGACACACATCTTGCTGGGCAAATTTGGCAACGTTATTGCTGGTGCCGTGATAACGGGCACCTCGATTACGTGGACAAAGCAAAAAAATGTGAGAACACATTCTCTGGGGACCACTGGGATCAACACGACAAAGATGTGCTGCGCGAGTCACGCAGACCGGCGCTGACGATCAACAAGGTGCTCGGGACAATTTCAAACATTCTTGGTGAGCAGATAGATCTTCGAACGGAGATAGCGTTCAAGGCGCGGTACGGAGCGCCAAGCGAAAACTCAGACGTACTTATGAAAGTTTTTCGGTTTATCAGCGACGCGAATCAACTGGATTATCTCAGAAGTGAAATGTTTTGCGACGGCGCGATTACATCAAGGGGGTACCTTGATGTACGCATGAACTTCGACAACAGCATTACTGGTGACGTCGCTATCACACCGCTGAATCCCAAGAACGTGATCCCCGATCCGGATGCGGACAACTACGACCCCGATAAGTGGAACGACGTGTTTTATCTTCGATGGATGACCGCCGATGACATCGAATACCTATACAACAAAGAGGACGCTAAGGAGCTTCGCGAAAAAGCAACGTCGTCCTGGGCATACGGCTACGACTCGTTCGACCGAATGCGCGACCGCGTCGCAGGTTCTGGCCCGCTGGGTCTCTGGGTTACTGAGGATATTAAGAACGTCGCGAAGATGATCCGGGTATTGGAGCGCCAATACCGGAAACTCGACAAGATGAAGTACTTTGTAGATACGAAGTCGGGTGATCGGAAAGAGATTCCGCATACTTGGGACCGGAACAAGATCGCATTGTTGGTTGACCAGCAGCAGGGCCGACTTGTGGTAGACGAGCACGTAGGCCACCGCATACGGTGGACTGTTACCGCGGACAGCTATGTGTTGCACGATGATTGGAGCCCGTATAAACACTTTACTGTTGTTCCTTATTTTCCGTTTTTCCGGTATGGGAGAACGATCGGTTTGGTGGAGAACTTAATCGATCCACAGGAGCTGCTCAATAAATCGACCAGTCAGGAACTGCACGTGGTTAACACCATGGCAAATAGTGGTTGGAAGATAAAGCGTAATAACTTGGTGAACATGACTACCGACGAGCTTGAGGAGTACGGCTCGCGGAGCGGCTTGGTGCTTGAGCTCGAGGACATAACACAGGCAGAGAAGATTCAGCCTAACCCAATTCCGCAGGGTCTCAGTGAGTTGAGTCGAAAAGGTGAGAACTATATCAAGGGCGTGTCTATGCGCGGCGATGCGCAGACGGGTATGGCGCGAGCAGATGTGTCCGCAGACCAGATTGAAGCACAGAAGGCGAATAGTGATCAGGGTCTCAGGAAGCCGCTCGATAATCTGGCACGATCAGACTTTATTCTGGCACGAAACGTGCTGGACTTGGTGCAGGAGTATATTACTGACGAGCGTATACTCAAGATTACTAAGAACGATCTTACTGGAGAAACGGAAGAGATAAAAATAAACTACCCGGACCCGGAGACAGGAGAAATACAGAATGACATGTCCCTCGGTGAATACGACATTACGGTGATATCACAGCCTGCCAGGGCCTCGCTCGAAGATTCTCAGTTTGAGCAGGGCGGATACATGCGCGAGAAACTCGGTATTAAGATTCCTGACGAGTTCATGATTGAGAACTCCAGACTGATAAACAAGACGGCGCTGGTTAAGGCGTTAAAAGATGCGCAGAACTCACCGATGGCGCAGCTTCAGCAAAAAGTTGCTGAGCTTATGTCACAGTTGCAGGTTGCTGATGCTAAGGCTGAGGTTGGCAGGCTTGAAGCGGATGGGCTCCAGAAGCGGGCAAAAGCGGCGCACACTATCGCTCAGACGCAGGAGATCGTAGGGGCGGATCCTACGAAAGACAAAGAGATGGAGCTCGAGCAGCAGAAGCACGAGCAGGAGATGCAGCAGGATGCGGAGAAACACGCGCAGGAAATGCAGATAAAGCGCGAGGAGCACGCAATGGAGCTGCAGCTGAAGAAGCAGGAAGCAGAGGACAAAGCACGTCTGGCGAAGGCGCAAGCGCTGCTCGCTATGCGGCAACCGGTACAGGAGAAGAAGGCGGCATGACGGCAAGGATAGTAATACTTAACCAGGGTCCGGGCGATATCAAAGTGAGTGTGGGAGTGGAGAGGGCAGATGACGTAGTCATCAAGGAAGGGCAATTCAGGGATTTTAACGTGTACCCTATCAACACAGTACTGATCAAGGAGATCAAACAAGATGGCTGAAGAAAAAGTGGAAGATCGCGGTGATATACTCAAAACCGACGGCGACGAGCCTGGCGAAACAGGCGGTCTGAGTGCAGAAGAAAAAGCAGCGGCGGCAAAAGAAGCTGCGGAAGAATTAGGTCTCAAGGAAGAAAAGAAGGAACCGCTTATTCCGAAGGGGAGGTTCGATGAAGCTGTCAGCAAGGCTAGGAAAGAGGCAGAGGCAGCTACGGAGCGTGCAGACAAGCTGGAGGCTCAGCTTAAGGCGAACGAAGGACTGGTAGACGCCGAGAAGATCGAGCAGCAGCTGGATGACGCCGAAGACCGGCTCGAGAAAGCGATCGCGGACGGAAACGCAGAGAAGAAGGCGGCTATCCGCCGGGAAATTCGCCAGCTAAATCGACAGATTTCGGATGCGGGGGCAGCGGCGCACGCAGCGCGAGCTACAGCGATAGCTGTAGAGCAGATCAGGTACGATGCGCTGGTTAGCACGATGGAGGCGGAGCACTCCGAACTGAATCCTGATAACGAAGAGACGTACGATCAGGACGTTGTGAACGAGCTTACGGAGTACAAGACAGCGTTCGAAGCTGCAGGCTACTCGTCAAGTGAGGCAATGAAGAAGGCGCTCAAGGCTGTGTACAGAGACGGTCCCAAGCCAGAGGTTGACAAAGAAATCGATAAGGTTGACAAAGCGGCAGAGCGAAAAGAAGAAGCTGTGAAGAAGGGCATCGAGGCGAAAAAGAAACAACCGGGTGACAGCAGAAAAGTTGGACTGGATAGTGACAAGGGCGGTATTACGGATCCGAAGAAACTAGATCCGAAGAAACTGACTGATAAAGAGTGGGATGCGCTGACACCCGAGCAGCTGAGCGCAATGCGCGGAGATAGGATCTAGGAGACACTACTATGAAGCTCGAGAAAAAGACGGCACAGAAGCCTGCAGGGCTTCGTTCTATGAAGGTAATGCCTAAGATGAAGTACCGCAAGGCTTGCTAACAGCACAAATTGAAGTAGGAGAGAATTATGGCTAATACAACACTCACACCCTGGACCGGCACAGTTACATTTGCAGGCCTAGCACTTGCACTGTCTTTGCAGTTCAGCATCGCCCCTGATGTTGGGGCTGCGACATTAACTGGGAAGACGGCGACATCAATTTCTAATACCGTACGTACGCCGGGTACAGGAGCGGTATTGACAGTCGCTGGGTACGGTCCAACGGATTTGGAGGAGGACTACAGAACTCCGGGCGCGGCTACGGCAACACTGACTGGTTTTGCTCCTGGGAGAGTTTCCAAGACCTACCGCGCGCCAGCTGTGGGCGCGATGGCGTTTACGTTTAATAATGCAACAGTTAATCAGCTTATCGCCGCTACGTTAACTCCCGGCAAGCGGAACGGTTTCCGCACGGCTGCGATTACAACGGAGCAGTGGATACGAAAAGGTGCGTGCCGTGTATACGGTGTATACCCGGAGGTTGCGAGCACCGCGGGTACGATCACGCTTAGAAATACGGGCGGGCCAGGCGGGTCTACGCCGGTTCATATTTGTCCAGCGGCGACACTTTCTGCGGGTAAGTACTTCGGTGAGAAAGGGATAGACTTCCCAGATGGCCTGTCGGTTCAGATCTCAAACTCTGCGGACCTTACTCTTATTTTCTGGGAAGCGGTATAGCTCCAGGGCTATAAGCTAGCAGTATCGCTTATAGGCGATTAGTCTTGACACCGGATCCAGTTTCAGGTATAATCACAGATTCAAACTCGATTCTCGGTCGCGACAGACCGAGGGCCTCGAACTCCTAAGGTTCGCTCACGCAGGCTCCTGGCGAGACAGAAGCGTTTCGTTTAACTTAATCGCGGTCGCTTATAACGGACAGCGAGTGATAGAGGAGCCACTATGGCGACCACTAATTTTACCCGTCTTACGACGGAAGAAAAGCAGGTATGGTCCCGAGACCTGTGGAAACAGGCGCGGAATCTGAGTTTTGTCAACAAGTTTCTGGCTGAGGGCCCCAACGCTTGTATTCAGCACATCACTGAGCTGACTAAGACAGAGCGCGGTGCAAAAGCTGTGATGACCCTCGTTACAGACCTTGAAGGCGACGGTGTTGCGGGCGACCGCACTCTGCGGGGTAATGAGGAAGCAATTAAAGCATTCGATAAGGTGATCCAGGTCGATCAGCTGCGTAATGCGAACAAGACCGAAGGCCGCATGGCGGAGCAGCGCTCCATCGTGAGGTTTCGGGAAGTTTCGCGAGACGTGCTGGCGTACTGGTTGGCGGATCGCGTAGATCAGTTGGCGTTTCTGACGCTGTCTGGTGTCGCGTATTCGATGAAGAACACGGGCCTTGCCCGCGTAGGGTCTGGTCTGGCGGATCTCACATTCGCCTCCGACGTAGCCGCGCCGACCAATGGCCGCGTCTATCGCTGGGACGGCACCAACAAGGTGCTCAGCGCCGCAGGTGCTACAAGCGCCGTGACGGCTGCAGATACCCCGACCTACAACATGCTGGTGCAGCTGAAAGCGCTGGCGAAGAACAGCTACGTTCGTGGTATCCGCGAAGGTGGCGAAGAAGTGTACCATGTTTTCTTCTCGCCGCTGGCTATGGCTAAGCTGAAGCTCGATCCAGACTACCTATTGGCGCTGCGTCATGCGCAGCCGCGCGGCGACGGCAATCCGCTGTTCACCGGCGCGACTGTCAAGCTTGACGGTTTGTATCTCCACGAGTTCCGGCACGTGTATAACACTACCCAGGCGGTGAGCGGGTCTGGTAAGTGGGGCTCTGGTAACACTATCGATGGATGTCAGGTGTTGTTCCTCGGCGCGCAAGCGATGGGTATGGCTGACATCGGCACACCGGAATGGATCGAGAAAGATGATGACTACGAGAACCAGCAAGGTATCTCGGTGTCGAAGATCTTTGGCTTCTTGAAGCCGACGTTCTACACTCAATACGGGGCTTACCCGCAAACTACGCAAGACTTCGGCGCGCTTAGCGTCTACGTTGCGCAATAAGGAGAAAGATATATGGCTACTACTCTTAAGAAGGCTCCTGCGGCGCAGACGGTTCTGTCCGCACAGTTTGTGTGGGGCTACACGACTGGTGGTGCTGACAGCACCACATCAGATCAGATGCTGAACATAAGCGACGTGCTTACGTCGTTTAATGTGGCGACAGCTTCGACTCCTACTTTTGACGTTATGACGCTGCCTGTTGGCGCGACAGTGGTCGGGGGTGGGGTCTATACTGAGATCGCCATTACAAGCACGGCAACAGGGGTTGCGGTGGGTGATGACGCCAGCGCTTCTCGGTATCTTGGAAACACCGATATCAAGCCTGCTGCGCGCGTTGCGCTTGTGCCTACGGGCTACAAGCTGACGCAGTCACGTCCGATTCGTTTGACGTTTACGAACACCGCTGCTGATCAGACTCTTGGTCGGTGCAGGTTGGATGTTCTGTTTACGATCGACAGTCGCGTGACGGATAACTTGAAAACTACGTAACAGAGTCCTCCCGGTGGTCGCTGTAAAGGCGGTCATTACTCCTAGGAGTGTAACGGGTTTGTTCCATATCCTCGGTACTTATAGATAAGTACCGAGGCTTTACAACTGCGGGTTAGATCAGTCTGGCAGATCATCCGGCTCATAACCGGAGTGTCGTTGGTTCAAATCCAACACCCGCTTCCAACGGAGGTCATAATTGAAGTTTACCAGTAACAGGGACTTGGTCATACGTTCAAAGAACACAGGCCATGCCATAGAGTTTAAGAAAGGCGTACCGACAAATGTGCCCGCAGGCATGCACAGTGAGTGCATGGAGAAGGGCGTCCTCCCAGTGGAGGAAAACGGCAAACCTGTAGATCCCGCGGAGCACCAAGCGGCACTAGATAAGAAGGTAGAGCTGCCGCCTGAAGATGGAAACGAGCGAGCAGCTGCGATCGTGGTAGTTATGAAAGAACTGGTTAAGCGAAACAACTCCAAAGACTTTACTGGCGGCGGATGTCCGAGCGCAGACGCAATTACTGCAGCGCTCAGGTATAAGGTAGATGCCAAAGAAGTGCGTGATGTCTGGGAAAAAAATCGCAGGGAACTTTTGAACGCTCCTGTGAAGTGAGAGTTAAATGATTCTGCAAGACCTTATCTTAAATTTTAGAAAACAGGTGCAGGATTTGTCTGCGCCGTTTCTTTGGGACGAGGACGAGGCTCTGATCTATGCTATCGATGCACAGGATGTGTTTGTTCGCAGGATGGGTGGTATTTCGGATAACGGAAACACGGGGGCTGGTACGGCGCTTACGGACCTCAGTCTGGTGACGGCGCAACCAACCTCTGCGTTCAGTCCTTTCGTGCTTAAGATTCGCAGCGGTAAGTTGCTTACAGCGAAACGCGATGTGGAGATAATTGATGAGTCTCAGGTTAAAGAGCTGGCTCATAGGCACGATTATGGGATGCAGACCGCTTCGTATCTAGATGATAGTAGTACTGGCACTGTTCGGTATGGCATCATAGGGCTCGAGGATAATAGGTTGCGGTGGTACAAGGTACCGTCAGAAGCTGATACGTGTAGGTTACACGTTTACCGCTTACCGTATCCAAGAATTACGGAGCAGGAAGACGATTTAGAGATACCAGAATATCACCACTACCACTTGATCAAGTGGATGAAGCACCTTGCATACAGCAAGGAGGATGCTGAGACGTATGATAAAGATTTAGCGGATAAAAACGAGGCGGTGTTTGAGAAATACTGTGACACGGCTAAAAGCGAGTTCGAAAGGCAGAGATATAAACCCAGAGTAGTAGCGTTTAACGCTCAATGGTAAAGCGGTGTACAAAGTGCGGTGAAGTTAAGGAGCTTTCAGAATTTAGTTTACGAAAGCTACCTAGTGGGAAACAAGGGCATGTATCTCAATGTAAAGTATGTGATAGAGCTAGGTATAAAGTGTTTATGGCGGCTAATCCTCACAGACAGACACGCGCTGATGTCAAACAGATTAAACTACGGTGGGAACGTGAAAACCCACACAAAGTACGAGAAGCAAAACTTAGGTGGGCGCAGGCAAATCCGGAGATACGAACAAAGATACTAGCTAGATACAGAGCAACGAAAATTAAAGCATGCCCGCCTTGGGCGGATAAGGAAGCAATCGTTTCAAAGTACAGAGAGGCTCGCAGGTGTACGGAAGAGACAGGGATTAAGTATGAAGTGGACCACATAATTCCGCTTCAGGGAAAGTACGTAAGCGGGCTACACGTGCCAGACAACCTTCAGGTATTGACGGTGGCGGCAAATAGGCAGAAGTCGAATAAATTTATGGAGGTTTAATATGGCAAACTACTCGAAAACAACTCCCGGGGCACCGACTAGCGGGTTGTATACTGTAGGTGACTGGGTCGTTGATTCGGTCAATGTGGCATGGCAATGTGTCTTGTCTGGCCAGCCTGGTGAATGGGTTGGAAGACTGTTATCGAATCCTGGGACTGCGGAGACCATTACTGGGTTCTCAGCACGTGAGTACGGTGATCATGTTACTTTCACTTTCGCGGATATGGAGCTGGCGGTAACTGATGCGCTGGCTTACGCAAGTAAGCTTCTGTATACGTTCCCGGCAGGAAGAATATACGTAATAGGCGGAACAGCGGCGCTGCAGTTTGGGGTCACTACTGATCGAGATACTACTATCAACAACAGTGCGAGTTTGACGTGGGCTGTTGGGTCTGTTGCGGCGTCCAACATCACTCTCAGCTCGACCATGGTTGATATTGTTGCTAAACAGACTAGGGTTCTTGCGGCTGCTACCACGGCATATAATACTGTCACTAATGCAAACGTCGCCGCGGCGCAGTTTGTGGACGGCACGACCACAGCACTTAAACTATATCTGAATGTTGGTTTCGAGACAAACACGGATATAGACGCGAATGGCACGCTTAAAGTGCAGGGCTCATTTACTGTAGGATCGGCGTTTCTCGGTGATTACTAATGTCCGTCCCGAGCATAACACTAAATACTGGCGAGTCCAGACTATGCACCATGGATTTCGCCGCGCTGTTAGCTCGCGGAGAGACTGTTACTAGTGTAGTTCGTGTAGATGCGATTCCCAGTACAGCGCCGCCCCTGAGCATAGGTTCCGCGGTATACAGCGGAACCATAGCGCAGTTCAGGGTAGCTGGGTATGTTAGTGACACGCGATACAAGATTACGGTTTTTGTCACGACGAGTTCTGGAAACACACTGAAGGGTGAGGGCTTCTTGCAGTGTAGTGGCCCTCTAAACTACTCAATTACTCCGGGCGTCGCTACGTTGACGCTCACGGGACACTAAGAGGATTAGATGCAATCATCTATGGCAGTCGGAACAGTGGGCTACGCTCCTGAAGTTAAGATCGGAAAGGCTCGGCCTTCAGAGAAGGCGATCTACGAGACAATGTGGGGTAGGAAAGATTATCGCAACGTATCGCCGGGAGAGAAGCTCGTAGCTTCGTTTCTGACAGTAGCGAAACCTAAACCGGGGTCTGAAGTTATTGATCTCGGGTGCGGCACAGGGCGCGGTGGTTTGATGCTTGCAACTCTGGGGCAGTTGAATGTGACGATGGTGGACTTTGCGAGTAACTGTCTCGACGAGGATATCCGTCCGATGCTCGAGACACAGAAACACGTTATGCGCTTCGTGGAAGCAGACTTGACTGAGGAAATACCCGCTACGGCACAGTACGGTTTTTGTACGGACGTGCTCGAGCATATACCGACGGAAGATGTGGATAAGGTTCTTGATAACTGCCTGCATGCATGCCAACATGTTTTCTTCCAGATTGCAATGTTCGAGGATGCGCACGGAGACGCTATAGGGCACCGACTGCACCTGACCATAAAACCGTATGAGTGGTGGCTTAAGAAGTTTATCGACCGAGAATGTACGATCCATTATGCTGAGAACCTAGGACATGCGTGTGTGTTTTACGTATCGGCCTGGATTACAGGGCACCAGATGGTGGAAAAAGGCGTCCTTAACTTGGCTGAGAAGCAAGGGATTAGTAACGTAAAGACGAACATAGAAGGTGGTTGGAAGCAGATAGAGCCACACATTACGAACGACATAGAGGTAATGATTCTTGGCGGCGGGCCGAGTCTCTCGGCGTTTGAATCTGAGATACGTAGGATGCAGACTGAGGGTGTAAAAATCGTAACGCTGAACGGAGCATATGAGTGGTGCCTGGAGCGTGGGATAGGGCCAGTGACGCAGATAATGGTGGATGGTAGAGCGTTCAATGAGAGGTTCGTAGCGCGGGCAGAAACAAAGGACATGTTCCTTATTGCGTCACAGTGTGATCCGTCAGTGTTTGCGAAACTGAATAAAGAGCGAACGTATATGTGGCACACGTCCGCGGAGATGTACAAAGAAACACTGGATAGAAAGTTTCCTGAAGGATGGTACGGGATACCCGGGGGCTCAACAGTATTACTAAGAGCAATACCGCTGCTGAGGATGCTCGGGTATAGGAAGTTCCATCTGTTCGGGTGCGATAGCTGTGTTATGGATGGTGTGCACCACGCATACACACAGCCCGAGAACGATGAGAAATTAGTGATGCCGGTGACTGTGAAAACTAGTGGCAGGATATTTTGGTGTTACCCCTGGATGCTTGCGCAATGCCAGGAGTGGATAGATCTAATTAAAATCTTCGGCAACGAAATAGAGGCCGCAGTATACGGTGACGGGTTAATAGCTCACGTAATGGAAGTAGCAGCATCTGAAGATGAAATACTAGTATGAAGTATGGGCTAGCGAGAGGATACGCCAGAGGAACTTCTGGCGAGAGGAAAACAGAGCACGTAAATATGGTGGAAGCCGTTCTTGGAAGAGAACTTCCACTAGGAGCTGTGGTTCATCATGTAAATGGGAACAAAGCAGATAACCGCAATGATAATTTTGTTGTGTGTCCGGACCAAGGCTACCACAGGCTTATCCATGCGAGAACTAAAGCGATGGAAGCTACAGGTAACGCGAATGCAAAACCTTGTAGATTCTGTCATGAATATGAAGTAGACTTAAGTAGGTTAGTAAAGAACGGTACATCGCACTACCACAGTAAGTGTCATGCGAAGTATCAACGTGAACATAAAAATACGCATAGTGCGTAGAAGGAGAGAACTATGGCTGCAGGAACTTGGAAGATTTACGCGAACGCGAAGAAACGGATTGGCAACGGTGGTATCACCCTCGGCGCTGGTGTTTTTAAATTGCAGCTTCACCGCGCTTCGGCGTCGGCTGCGATCCTTGTGCTCAGCACACGCGTGCTGAGTACGTCGGTTCCGGGTGAAATCTCGGCGACTGGTGGGTACGTCGCGGCTGGCCGTAATCTGTTGCCTGCTACAGGCAGCTGGTCTGTTGGTGCGTCTGCGAAGCAGTATAAGTTCTACTACTCTACTGTGGGGCTGGTTTTCACTGCCTCGGGTGCGAGTTTGTCGAACATTAAGTACGCTCTTATCCGGAACTCGGTTTCGGCTACAGGTGGGTTGGCGCTGTGCTTCTGTACGCTGAGTACCGCGGCGTTCACCATAACCAATGGGAACACACTTACCATAACCCCCAATGCCAGCGGCGTATTTACGCTTGCGTAATCGTGGGTAGGTGCAGCGAACAGTGCCTGTATTTGGCAGGCACTGGTGTGTTCGGAGGTAAGTCATGGCTTCAGTTGCTGATAGAGTCAAAGAGACCACTACAACTACTGGCACGGGTACGTATACCCTTGCGGGGGCGGTAGTTGGTTTCCAGGCGTTCACCGATGCTTTCTCTAACGCGACGAGTGTTGAGTATGCAGTAACTGACGGAACCGACTGGGAAGTTGGGTACGGCACGTTCACGACTGCTGGCACTACACTTACTCGTGCTTCGATCAGAGCATCTAGTAACGCTGACGCAGCAGTAAACTGGAGCGCGGGGACTAAGACTATATGGAGTAATTTACCCGCGGATAGCGTGGCGAGGCTTGGCTCATTCACCCTCGCCCAACTGAACACCGCCGTATCGGATGCCGATGTGGCGAGTTTGGCAGGCACCGAAACGTTGACCAACAAGCGCGTAACCCCGCGCATCCTGTCCGCTGCCAGCTACACGACCGACACGGGCACGTCGCTCAACTGCGACAATCTGGACGAGTTCATTGTCACTGCGCAGGCCGGCGCGTTGCTGTTTAACAATCCGACCGGAACCCCAACTGACGGGCAGGTATTGCTGATTGCTGTTACTGGAACTGCTGCGCGGGCTTTGACTTACGGCAACCAGTTCGAAGCGTCCACTGTTGCATTACCGACTACGACCGTCACGACGGCGCGATTGAATATGGGCTTCATCTGGCGAGCGGATACTAGCAAGTGGGTAATAGTGGGAGCCGTGTAATGCTTTCCAGAATTATCATGCTAATGAAGGCTGCTGCGCCAACCTATCGGTATCTTCGCTTGCATATTACAGATACGGTGAACGATGAATACTGCGTGGTAGCAGACTGCAGGTTCAGGGTTGGTGCAACGGATTATCCGACAGTGAACATGACATCTGACACCGCACCTTCCCCACTTGTTTCAACTTATAGCAGCAGAGCAGATGCCACCGAGTCGGCGTGGCTGGCGTTTGATTCCAATACCGCATCATATTGGAGAAGCGCGATTCCGGATGCCGGACCGTATTGGATAAGCCTGGATTTGGGTGCCGGGAACGGAATAAACCCCACCGCTTTAATTTTAACCACAAATGCAACAGGCGGAGATTTGAATAGGTCACCAAGAACGTTCACCGTTCGCGGATCAAATACCGGGGCGTTCGCCGGGGAAGAGACAATATTACACACAGAAACTAATTATACGTGGGCGAGCGCTGGCCCTTTCACATTCACGTTCTAACACCATGACCAACTTCCTCGCCAACACCCTTTCCTCCCCGCCTGACCAGCGGGATATCCTATGACCCAGCTCAAGCTCAGCAACCTCGTTGCCGACACCTTCGACGACCGGGACGTACCCTACGCGGTTATGCCGGGGCCATATCCACGTCGCGCCAGCTTGCTCAAGTGGCACGGCACGATTGAGCGGCAGGGCACGCGTGGGAAGTGTGTCGGGACTACTTTCGCGTCCATTGGTGAATTATTGATGGCGCAAGCCGGGCAGCCGCTGGAGCTTTCGCCTGACTTTATTTACGACGGCGCTCGCACCTATGAAAACAGGCGCGGCCAACCCGGAACGCAACTGCGCGATGGAGCGAAGGTAATCGGGGGGTGGGGTGTTCCCGTTCACGATTTGTATCCGTCTGTCTATGACGACGAAGTAACCCGCGATCCGGCCTGGGAGTGCATGTACGACGCCAGGACGCGCAAGGGCACCTACGAGTTCATCAAAGAGCGCGGCTCGCAATGGGTCGGCGTGCAGAAGGTTTCGGATGCTATCCGGTCCGCGATTGGGCTGGAGCGCAGACCGATTGCAATTGCCATGCCGGTGACGCGCTCGATCTATGGCCTGATCGGGTCGCTTGAGCAGCAGGTCTACCGTGTGCCCAGCGAGCGCGTTCCGGGTAACGACATTATCGGCAATCACGCGATGGCGATGTTTGCCTACGACGAGTATGGGCCAATCCTAGAAGGATCGTGGGATAGCACCTACGGCGACAACGGCATAATTCGCTTGCCGTGGCGTGCATTGGAGAACGTGTTTGACTTGATCGTGGTGCGCACGTTCGCAGGCTTCAACCCGGACTTCCATACGCGCTTTTTCGCTGACCGCGAAGTCACCCGGGGACTGATTAACACGCTGATGGCCACTCCGCAGACGGTTATCAATTTTGCGATTGCCAACGACCTGACCGAGTTTGATATCGAGTGCGTCATGCAACTGCCTGACGGGTGGATACGGGACTACGCGGTGAATGATCCAGTAGGTATTACGCTAGACTGGACTGGGTTTTTATAGAAGTGAGATAGTATGTCTATAAGCTCGAGCCCGATCAGTAGTGCGCCGGTCTCGGCTCTGAGCACTTCAGATGCATTACCGGCGACTGGCAGCCTAACGCTATCTGGCTACGCGCCATCAGCTAGCCAGAAGTCTTACCGACAGCCTTCAGCTGGCAGCTTAACGCTGGCCGGCTACGTGCCGTCAGTAGGTCAGAAGTTCTACCGGCAGCCTTCAGCTGGCAGCTTAACGCTGTCTGGCTACGCGCCATCAGCCGCTTCTACGTTCAGCGCAGTGCCCGCAGCTGGCAGCCTAACGCTGTCTGGCTACGCGCCATCAGTTGGCCAGAAATCTTACCGACAGCCGTCAACTGGCAGTTTAATGCTGTCTGGCTCCGTGCCATCGGCTGCGTCGACTTTCAGTGTAATGCCCGCAGCTGGCAGCCTAACGCTGTCTGGCTACGCGCCATCAGTTGGCCAGAAATCTTACCGACAGCCGTCAACTGGCAGTTTAATGCTGTCTGGCTCCGCGCCATCAGCTGCGTCGACTTTCAGTGTAATGCCCGCTGCTGGCAGCTTGTTGCTATCCGGCTATGCGCCATCAGCCGCTTCTACATTCAGCGCAGTGCCCGCAGCTGGCAGCCTAACGCTGTCTGGCTATGCACCGTCGGCTGCGTCTACTTTCAGCGCAGTGCCCGCGGCTGGCAGCCTAACGCTGTCTGGCTACGCGCTGTCTGCTACACAGAAGACCAACCGTGTGCCTTCAGCTGGCAGCTTAATGCTGTCTGGCTACGCACCGTCAGCTGCGTCTACTTTCAGCGCAGTGCCCGCGGCTGGCAGCCTAACGCTGTCTGGCT
>ERZ1292632.20-Hain-H43-01um-R2-20-length-159883-cov-7_pt3 | contig 71204 bp, 64 predicted proteins | sample MGYA00564407_ERZ1292632 | MGnify/ENA primary metagenome ERZ1292632 (study PRJEB36523, sample SAMEA6512637) | groundwater metagenome | collected 2019-01-08 | study: AquaDiva: Metagenomics assemblies of 32 groundwater samples | reverse complement strand
CGGCGGCGGGGCGGGCGGCGGCAGCGGCAGCACGCCCAACCCCGCCTATCTGTCGATCAAGTCGATGCAGGCCGAACGCGCCGCGACCGTCCAGGCGCTGAGCGCCCGCAAGGCGCAGCTCCAGGCCGATCTCAACGCGATGATGAGCAAACAGGTCGACGAACCCGGCGTCGCCTCCGAGCAGGAAAAGCTCGACAGCGATTATGCCGCGCTCAAGACCCAATATGACAAGCTGACCGCCGATCGCGAGGATCTGCGCCTGCGCGGCGAGGTCAAGACCGAGACTGGCTCCGTCCAGTTCCGCGTCATCAACCCGCCCAGCACCCCGACCGCGCCCTTCGCGCCCAACCGGCCGCTGCTGCTGCTCGGCGTGCTGGTGCTCGGCATCGCGGCGGGCGTCGGCGTCGCCTTCGCCATGGGCCAATTGAAGGGCACCTTCCCGAACGCGGCGCGCCTCGAAAAGGCGGTGGGCCTGCCGGTCGCCGGCTCGATCAGCCAGGCGCTCAGCGCCGCGCAGGTCGCCATCGAAAAGAAGCGCATGAAATGGTTCGCAGGGGCGAGCGGGGGCCTGGCCGCCGTCTGCCTGCTGCTGATCGCGGTCGAATTTGTCCAGCGCGGCATGGCGTGAAGGATCAAGGCAAGATGAACCAGCATAGCAGCTTCAAGGGCCGGGGATCGCTGATCGAGCGTGCGACCGAAATCTATGATTTCAGCGCCGCCCTGCGCGGCCGCGCCGCCCCTGCGGTCGATGTCCCCGCCGAAGCGCCGCCCGCGCACGCCGCCTTCGCGCCTGCGGCTGAACCCGTCGCGCCCGCACCCGTGGCCGCGCCTTCCTACCGCGCGCCCGACTGGACCGGCCCGGTCCAGCCGATCGACCGCATCGCGCTCGCCGAAGCGGGCTATCTCCGCCCCGAAGGCCCCGTCACCGCGATGAGCGAGGAGTTTCGCCTGCTCAAGCGCGACCTGCTCGCCCAGTTGCACGACAATCCCCGCGGCAACCGCATCCTCGTCTGCTCGGCGCATAGCGGGGAGGGGAAGAGCTTCTGCGCGATCAATCTCGCGCTCAGCCTCGCGGCGGAAAAGGACCGCGAAATCCTGCTCGTGGACGCTGACTTCGGCAAGCCCGGCATCCCCGGCAAGCTCGGCCTCACCGCCGGCCCCGGCCTCATGGACGCGCTCGCCGATCCCTCGATCGCGGTCGAGGATTGCGTCATCCGCACCGACCTGCCCTCGCTGTCGGTGCTGCCCGCCGGACAGCGCAGCAACAACGACACCGAATATCTTGCCTCCGCCCGCACCGAACAGGCGCTCCGCCGCCTGACCGAAGGGCGGCCCGACCGCATCCTGATCTTCGATTCGCCCCCGTTGCTCGCGGCCTCGCCCGCCGCCGTGCTCGCCAGCCATGCCGCGATCGCGCTGCTGGTCGTGCGCGCCGACAAGACCTCCGAAAGCGCGCTGCGCGATGCCGCCGGCCTGCTCAAGGGCGGGGCGCAGGTGCAGCTTCTGCTCAACGGCGTCCGCTTTCAGGCGAGCGGCCGGCGCTTCGGCAGCTATTATTCCAAAGAGGACCATCAGTCATGACCCGGCTCTGGATCGCGGGCGCATCGCTCGCCGCGCTCGCCGCCGCCACCTCGGCGCACGCGCAGACGCGCGACGACAAGCGCGTCGATGTCATCCCCTATATCGGTATCGACCAGGTCGTGATGGGACCGCTCAAGGGCGGCGGCGACGTGCTGACCTACACCAATGTCACCGCCGGCCTCTCGGCGCAGGTGCAGACGCGCCGGGTAGAGGCCGCGCTCGACCTTGAATATAATCACAGCTTCGGCTGGGGCAGCCAGGCGACCGATCAGGACGTGCTGAGCGGCATCGCCAGCGCCAACATCAATCTCGCGCGCGGCCTGTCGCTCCAGACCGGCGGCCTTGCGACCCGCGTGCGGACCGATGGTTTCTCCGGCGCCCTGCCGCAGCGCGACACCTATACCAGCCAGGTCTGGGCCGGCTATGTCGGCCCGTCCTACACGACCCAGGTCGGCGACTTCACCGTCAACGCCTCCTATCGCCTCGGCTATGCGCGGGTGGACGACGACATCGACCAGAATTTCGCCGGCGCTCAGCCCAACGGCTCCTTCGCCGACAGCTGGACCCACAGCCTCACCGGCTCGGTCGGCCTCGCCCCCGACACGGTGCTGCCCGCGATCGGCCTCACCGCCAGCGCCGGCTATGACCGCGAGGATGCGAGCCAGCTCGACCAGCGGTTCGAGGACGCCTGGGGCCGGGTCGATGCGACCCTGCCGGTCTCGCGCACGGTCGCTCTGGTCGGCGGCGTCGGCTATGAGGAGATCAAGATCCGCCAGCGCTCGCCTGCGCTGGACGATGATGGCTTCCCCCTCATCCGCAACGGCCGCTATGTGACGGACAAAAGCTCGCCGCGCGCGCTCATCTATGATTTCAGCGACGTCATCTGGGACGCCGGCGTCCTGTGGCGGCCCAATCACCGCACCTCGCTCCAGGCGCGGGTGGGCGAACGCTATGGCGGCATGACCTATCAGGGCAGCTTCCTGTGGGAAGGGCGCGACAGCCATATCGCGATCATCCTGTTCGACGGCATCGACAGTTTCGGCCGCCTCATCACCGCCGATGTCGCCGCGCTCTCGGGCAGCCGCTTCGACGTGGCGCGCAATCCCTTCACCGGCGACATCACCGGCTGCGCCTTCTCCACCACCGGCGGCGGGCAATGCTTCAACGATGCGCTTTCGGGCATCACCGACGCCAATTTCCGCTATCGCGGCGTGGCGGCGCAATATGCGCTCCGGCGCGGCCCGTGGGGCTTTGGCCTGGGCGGCGGCTATTCGCAGCGCAAGTTCATCACGCCCGAAGGACAAACGGTGCTGATCCGCGGCTCGCGCGACGAAAACTGGTATGGCAACGGGTCGCTCACCTACACGATCAACGATCGCGACAGCATCGACCTTGTCACCTACATGAATTATTTCGACGCCAGCGGCGGCCGCCCGGACGTGCTCAACTATGGCGCGTTCACCAGCTATTACAAAGGCATCAGCCGCCGCCTCTCCGCCTCCGCCTCGCTGGGGCTGGACGGGGTGGACGCCGACGACCTCGATACGATCATCAGCGCGATGGGGCAGGTCGGCCTGCGCTACAGCTTCTGACCGACGCCTTGGAGACGAAGAAATGTACGATCAATTCTACGGATTGCAGGGCCGCCCGTTCCAGCTGACGCCCGACCCCACCTATTATTTCGAGAGCGCGACCCATCGCAAGGCGCTGTCCTATCTCGGCTATGGCCTCGCGCAGGGCGAAGGCTTCATCGTCATCACCGGCGATATCGGCGCGGGCAAAACGACCCTCGTCGGCCACCTGATGCAGACGATCGACCCGGCGCGCCTCACCGCCGTCAAGATCGTCTCGACCCAGGTCGAGGGCGACGACATGCTGCGCCTCGCCGCGCAGAGCTTCGGCCTTGCCACCGACGCCCAGCCTAAGGCGGCGATCCTGCGCCAGATCGAGGGCTTCCTCCATGCCCAAGCCCGCGCCGGCCGCCGCACCCTGCTGATCGTCGACGAGGCGCAGAATCTGCCCGTCTCCGCGATCGAAGAATTGCGGATGCTCTCCAATTTCCAGCTCGGCGGCCAGTCGCTGCTCCAGATATTCCTGCTCGGCCAGCCCGAGTTCCGCGATCTGGTGAAATCGCCCGAACTCGAACAGCTGCGCCAGCGCGTGATCGCCACTCATCATCTCGAACCGATGCTGGCGGCCGAGGTCGAGCCCTATATCCTGCATCGCCTGGGCATCGCCGGCTGGACCGGCAACCCGGCCTTCACGCCGGGCGCGTTCGATGCGCTCTATGCCGCGACCAACGGCGTGCCCCGCCGCCTGAACGCGCTCGCCAGCCGCGTGCTGCTGCTGGGCGCGATCGAGCAGCTCCATGTGATCGACGCCGAAGTCGTCGGCGCCGTGGTCGCCGACATGGGGCTGGACAGCGACACGACGCCCCAGCCGGTCGCGCCCTCCACCCTGGACACGGTCGCGGAAGACGCGCCGGCCGAGGAGGAACTGGTGCTCGAACAGCCCGCCGAAGAAGCAGCGCCGATTGCCGCGGTCGAAGCGGCATGGGACGAGCCGGCCGAGGTGCTGGTGGAAGCTGAAGCGGCTTGGGATGAACCGCAGGCCGAAGAGCCTCTGGACATCGAAGCGGCCTGGGAAGCGCCCCAGGCCGAAGAGTCTGCGGACGCCGAACCGGCGCTGGAACAGCCTGAAGCCCCCGCGCCGCAGCCGCTCTGGTCGCAGCCCCGCTGGACCCAGCCCGCCGCGTTCGATCCCGATCCGGTCGAGGAAGAGGAAGAGCCCGCCTTCGCGCCGCCGCCGCGCTTCCTGCGCCCCGCCTTCGCCGCTCCCGAGCCGGACGCGGAACCCGAAGGCGTCGTGGAACAGTCCGTGGAACATACAGCGGTCGATCCTATTTCCTACACACAAGATATTGAAATAAAAGAAGAAAAAATCGAGCATAGCGAATCGGCTGTTCCACTCGCTGTTCCCTTTGCGGCCGAAACGCTGCGCGCCGACATGCTCGCCGAGATCGAAGCGCTCCGCGCCGAGATCGCCTCGCTCCGCGCCATGCAGGCCCACGCCCCCTTCGGCGCGCCCGCCCAGCCGGAGATCGACCCCGAAGCGCTCAAGAGCTGCTTCGCCCTGATCGAGGAGCGGCTCTCCGCCCTCGAATTCCGCGCCGAGGAACAGGACACGGCGCTCCGCCGCGTCCTCACGCTTCTGGTGGACTGGGTCGAGCGGGAAGAGCAGACCGGAACGATCCAGGCGGTCGCCTGAACCCTGAGGACTAGCAATGCTGAACGCCCTGTCGGTCGATGTGGAGGACTGGTTCCAGGTCGGCGCGTTCGAGCGCACGATCGACCGCGCCGACTGGGACCGGCTCACCCACCGCGTCGAGGCCAACACCGACGCTGTCCTCGCCCTCTTCGCCGAGGCAGGCGTCCATGCGACCTTTTTCACGCTCGGCTGGGTGGCCGAACGCTATCCCGCGCTGATGCGCCGCATCGCCGATGCCGGGCATGAAGTGGCGAGCCATGGCTATGACCATGCCCGCGTCTTCACCTTTACCCCAGACCAGTTCCGCGCTGACCTCGCCAAGTCGCGCGCCATATTGGAGGACGCGACCGGCCGGCCCGTCACCGGCTATCGCGCGCCCAGCTTCTCGATCGACCCGCGCACCCCCTGGGCGCATACGATCCTCGCCGAAGCGGACTACCGCTATTCCTCCAGCGTCGCGCCGATCCGCCACGACCATTATGGCTGGCCCGACTCGCCCCGCTTCGCCTGGAAGCCGCTCCCCGATTCGCCTTTGGTCGAGCTGCCCGTCACCACCGCCAAATGGGGCAGTCGGACACTGGCGGCCGGGGGAGGGGGCTTTTTCCGCCTGCTGCCTTACGCCTTCTCCCGCTGGGCGATCCGGCAGGTGAATGAGGAAGCCGGTCGCCCCGCCATCATCTATTTCCACCCGTGGGAAATCGATCCCGACCAGCCCCGCGTAGCCGGCGCGCCGCTCCGTTCGCGCCTGCGCCACTACAGCAATCTCTCGGTGATGGCCGCCAAGCTGCGCCGCCTGACCCGCGATTTCGCCTGGACTAGGGTTGACGCTCTGGCCGATGCCGAAGCGGCGCGCGCGCCATGAGGACGGGCACCGCCGCCGACCGCGCCGTCACGCAGATGGACCTCGCCGATCCCGCGCATGTCGCCGCGATCGACGCCTTCGTCCTTGCCCATCCGGCCGGCACGCCGTTCCACCGCCCCGCCTGGCTGCGCGCCATCGCGCAGGCGACCGGCCACCGCCCGCTCGTCCTCGCCAGCGTCGCGCCGTCGGGCCGGATCGACGGCCTGCTGCCGCTCCACCATGTCCGCAGCCGCCTGTTCGGCAACGCGCTGGTCTCGACCGCGTTCGCCGTCGATGGCGGCATCCTCGCCGAAGACCCCCGCGCCGTTCCTGCCCTCGCGGCGGCGGCGCAGGGCATCGCGAGAACCACCCCCATCGAGCTGCGCGGCGGCCCCAGCCCCGGCGCGGGCTGGCAGGTCCGCGAAGGCGAACATCTCGGCTTCGTCCGCCCGCTCGCCGCCGATGACGAGGCCGAACTGCTCGCCATCCCCCGCAAGCACCGCGCCGAACTGCGCAAGGCGCTCGCCAACCCGGCTTTGACCGTCGAGACCGGCCGGTCGCAAGCGCTCCGCCGTGCCCACTACCAAGTCTATGCGGAAAGCGTCCGCAATCTCGGCACGCCCGTCTTCCCCGCCGCCCTGTTCCGCGCCGTGCTCGACGTCTTCGGGGACGGCGCCGACCTGCTCATCGTCCGCGAAGGCGACCGCCCCGTCTCGGCGGTGCTCAGCCTCTATCACAACGGCCATGTCATGCCCTATTGGGGCGGCGGCGTGGCCGACGCGCGCCGGCTCCGCTCCAACGAACTCCTCTATTACCGCCTGATGAGCCATGGCCGGGCGCGCGGCATGACCCATTTCGACTTCGGCCGGTCGAAGGTCGGCAGCGGCCAGGCAGCGTGGAAGAAGAGCTTCGGCTTTGATCCCCGCCCGCTCGTCTATCATGGCTGGTCGCCCGACGGATCGACCCGCGACCTGAGCCCGACGAACGGCAAATATCAGCGCCGCATCGACCTCTGGAAAAAGCTCCCCCTGCCGCTCGCCAATCTTCTCGGACCCCTGATTTCGCGCGGCCTCGGATGAAACGGATACGAAATGTTCAGCCGGGGAGGCTAGACCCGGTTCGGGGGAATCAGGAATGTCATCCATGAGCGCCATGTCCGGGCTAGTCTTTGCGATCGAGGAGGCGCGCCTGTCGGACGCTGCGGTCGTCGCCGAACTCGACGCCTGGGTCCGCGCGCATCCCGGCTCGACGCCCTTCCACCGTCCCGCCTGGATCTTGGGGGTGGAAGCCGGCACCGGCCAGAAGGCGAAGATGCTGGTGGCCCGCGCCGGCGGCACGACGATCCTCGGCCTGCTGCCGCTCACCTATATCCGCTCGGCCTTGTTCGGCCGTGCTCTGGTCGGCAGCGGCTTCGCGGTCGATGGCGGCATCCTCTCAACCCATCGCCAGGTCAGCGAAGGTCTCGCCGACGCCGCCTGGACGCTGGCGCAGACGCTCGGCTGCGACACGCTGGAACTGCGCGGCGGGCAAGGGCCCAGGGCGCAGGTCTGGCAGGAAAAGGCCGACGCCTATCTCGGCTTCGCCCGCCCGCTGGCCGCCGACGACGAAGCGGAACTGAAAGCCGTGCCCAAGCGCCACCGCGCCGAAATCCGCAAGGGGATCGGCAACGACCTCTCGTTCGAGACCGGCCGCGACAAGCGCCTGCGCGATATCCACTATCGCCTCTACGCCCACAGCGTCCACCATCTCGGCACCCCGGTCTTCCCCCGCGCTTTGTTCGACCAGATGCTCGACCGCTTCGGCGAGGACGCCGACATTGCCCTCGTCTCCAAGGACGGCAAGCCGCTCTCCGCCGTCATCAGCCTCTATCATCGCGGCGCCTGTATGCCCTATTGGCACGGCGCGGCAGAGGGCGCACGGGCGCTGCGCTCCAACGAATATCTCTATTTTCGCCTGATGGGCGCGGCGCGGGAACGCGGCTGCGCGGTGTTCGACTTCGGCCGGTCGAAGGTCGGCACCGGCCCCGCCGCCTGGAAAAAGAGCTGGGGCTTCGAGGGCGAACCGCTCGGCTATTATCTCCGCACCGCGCCGGGCAAGGCGACCCGCGACGTCAACCCGCTCTCGCCCCAATATCGCCGCAAGGTCGAGCTTTGGAAGAAGCTGCCCGAATCGGTCGCCACCTTCATCGGCCCGCACATCGCCCGGGGCCTGGGATGAGCGGCGACATCCTCTTCCTCTGCCACCGCATCCCCTTTCCCCCCGATCGCGGCGACAAGATCCGCTCCTTTCATCTCCTCAAGCGCCTCGCCGAACTCGCCCCGGTCCATGTCGGCTGCTTCGCCGACGATGATCGCGACATGGGCTTTGCTGCCGAGATGGCGGCGCTCACCGCCAGCCAGTGCGTCCTGCGCCGCGACCGCTCGAAACTGGTCGCGGGACTCACCGGCCTCGCCAAACGCCAGTCGCTGCTCGTCGCCCTGTTCGATCATCCCGCCCTCCACCGCTGGGTCGCGCAGACCCTTGCGCAAAAGCCGATCCGCGCCGTCGTAGCCTATTCGGCGCAGATGGCGCATTTCGTGCCGACCCTCCCCGCCGGTGTCCGCTTCCTCATGGATTTCGTCGATTTCGATTCGGCCAAATATGCCGCCTATGGCGCGGAAGCCGCTGGCCCGATGGCCTGGATCAACCGCCGCGAGGGCCGCGTGCTGCTCGATTTCGAGCGGCAGGTCGCCGCCCGCGCCGACATCAGCGCCTTCGTCAGCGAAGCCGAAGCCGCGCTCTTCCGTCATGCGAGCGGCCTCGGCCCCGATCGGGTCGTAGCGATCGAAAACGGCGTCGCGCTCGATACCTTCGATCCCGCCGCCGCCTTCGACCCGGTCGATCACGGAACCGGCCCCTTGCTCGTCTTTACCGGGCAAATGGACTACCGCCCCAATGTCGAGGCGGTCGACAGTTTCGCGCGCCAGACCCTGCCGGCCATCCGCTCCCTCCATCCCAACGCCCGCTTCGCCATCGTCGGCCGCAACCCGACGCCGCAGGTGCAAGCGCTTGGCCAACTGCCCGGCGCCGTCGTCACCGGCGCGGTCCCCGACGTGCGCGGCTGGCTCGCCGCCGCCGATGTCGTCGTCGCCCCGCTCCGCATCGCTCGCGGCGTCCAGAACAAAGTGCTCGAAGCCATGGCCATGGCTCGCCCGGTGGTCGCTTCGCCGCAGGCCGCCGAAGGCATAGACGCGCGGGATGAGGCGCATCTGCTGGTCGCCGCCAGCCCGGCCGAGGAAGCGGCGAAGATCGTCGCCCTCCTCGCCGATCCCGCCCGCGCCGCCGCGCTGGGAAGGGCCGCCCGCGCCCGCATGGAGCAACGCTACCGCTGGTCGGCCACGCTCGCCGGCCTGCCGGCCATGCTCTTCCCCGAAGCCGCCGCGAAAGCCGCCGCCGCATGACCGATCGCGCCCTCCCGATGCCGCGCGCGCTCGTCGATCTCGCCGGCTGGCGCGGCCACCTCGCCGCGCTCGGCGTCGTCGCCGCCGCCATCCTCGCGCTCTTCGCCCGCGATGTCTGGAGCATGGTGTCAATCTGGTGGAACGCCTCCACCTTCGGCCATTGCCTCTTCATCCCCTTCCTCATCGCCTGGCTGGTGCAGCAGCGGCTCCCCGGCCTGCGCCAGCTTCAACCCGTCGCCTGGGCGCCCGGCCTCGTCTGGCTGGCGCTCGGCGCGCTCGCCTGGATGCTGGGCGCGGCGGCCGGTGTAGCCATGGTCCGCCACGGCGCGCTCATCCTGATGCTCCAGGGCGCGACCATCGCGCTGCTCGGCCCGGCGGTCGCCCGCGCCTTGCTCTTCCCGCTCTTCTACGCCGTCTTCATGGTCCCCTTCGGCGAGGAAATCGTCCCCGCGCTGCAACTGCTGACTGCGCGCCTCGCGCTCTTCTTCCTCGATCTCGCCGGCGTGCCCGCCCATATGGAGGGCATCTTCATCACCACGCCGACCGGCTATTTCGAGGTGGCGGAGGCCTGCTCCGGCGCAAAGTTCCTGATCGCCATGACCGCCTATGGCGTCCTCGTCTGCAATGTCTGCTTCCGTAGCTGGCGGCGGCGCGCCCTGTTCATGGCGGGCGCGCTCGGTCTCTCGGTCCTCGCCAACGGCGTGCGCGCCTTCGCGACCATCCTCGTCGCCCATCTGACCACGGTCGACGCAGCGGTCGGCTTCGACCATGTCGTCTATGGCTGGGTCTTCTTCGCCATCGTCATGACCGTGGTGATGGCGACCGCCTGGCCCTTCTTCGACCGCAAGCCCGGCGACCCCTGGTTCGATCCCCGCGTGCTTCAGGGCAAGACGCCCCGAACCTCGCCGATCGCGACCATGGCCGCTGCCTCGCTCGCCCTCATCGTCGCTGCCCCGCTCTGGCTCGCCGCCACTGCCGCCGCCGGCGCGTCGCTCCCTACAACGGTCGGCCTGCCGCAAGTCGCCGGCTGGACCCGCACCGATGCGCCCCAGGCCTACCCCTGGAAACCCCGCTTCGACGGCGCGGATCACCTGATCGCCGGTCGCTACCGCAACGCCCAGGGCCAAGCGATCGATCTCGCCATTGCCGCCTTCGAGCATCAGGATGAAGGGCGCGAACTGGTGGGCTTCGGCCAGGGCGCGGCCGATCCCGACAGCGAATGGGTCTGGTCGTCTCCCGCCCGTGGCGCACCCGGCGGGCGCGGCGAACAGATCACCGCCCCCGGCCCGATCGTCCGCCATGTCGTCAGCTTCTACAGCATCGGCGGCGCGGCCTCCACCGGCAGCAAGCCCGCCGTCAAGCTCGCCACGCTGAAAGCGCGCCTGCTGGGGCAAGACCAGCGCGCCGTCGCCATCCTCGTCTCGGCAGAGGAGGGGGAGGGGCAGTCCGCCAACGCCGCCATCGCCGCGTTCTTGAAAGACCTTGGCGACGTGCAGCTTTTGGCTGACCGCAGCATGGGCATCCGGTAAGGCGGCAGAAACGTCATCATCCTCCCCTGGAAGGGGAGGTGGCTGGCCGAAGGCCAGACGGAGGGGGGTCCCCCTGTCGAGAGCAGGACACCCCTCCGTCAGCGCTCCGCGCTGCCACCTCCCCCACAGGGGGAGGACAATCTTTTTAGAGACCTCAAATATGTGCGGCATAGCGGGCATCTTCCACCTCGAAACGGCCAAGCCCGTCGATCCCGCGCGCGTCCGCGCGATGCTGGAGGTGATGCCTCATCGCGGTCCCGATGGCAGCGGCATCTGGACCGCGCCTGGCGTTGGCCTCGGCCATCTCCGCCTCTCGATCATCGACCTGTCGGGCGGCGCGCAGCCGATGCTGACCGAGGATGAAAGCCTCGCCGTCGTCTTCAACGGCGAAATCTATAATTTCGCCGAAGTCCGCGCCGAACTGGAAGCCAAGGGGCATGTTTTTCGTACCCATAGCGACACCGAAGTCATCCTCCATGGCTACCGCCAATGGGGCGAGGACTGCGTCCAGCGCTTCAACGGCATGTTCGCCTTCGCCCTGTTCGACGCGCGCGCCCAGTCGCTCTGGCTGGCGCGCGACCGGCTCGGCGTGAAGCCGCTCCATTATGCCCTGCTGTCGGACGGCAGCCTGATCTTCGGCTCGGAATTGAAGAGCCTGCTCGCCCACCCGCTGCTCCGCCGCGCGCCCGACCTGTCGGCGGTCGAGGATTATATGGCCTATGGCTACGTCCCCGACGATGCCTGCCTGGTCGCCGGGGTGCGCAAACTGGGGGCAGGGGAGACGCTCCGCCTCGTCCGCGGCCGCCCGCTGCCCCCGCCGCACCGCTATTGGGACGTCAGCTTCGCCGACCGCAGCAAGGCGAAACCCGAAGCGCTGGAGGAGGAACTGGTCGCGCTGATGCGCCAGGCGGTGCGCTCGCGCATGGTCGCCGACGTGCCCCTGGGCGCGTTCCTCTCGGGCGGCGTCGACAGCAGCAGCGTCGTCGCGCTGATGGCCGAAGCCTCGCGCCAGGCGGTCAAGACCTGCACCATCGGCTTCGATGTCGCCAGCCTGGACGAGACAGCCTATGCCGATCGCGTCGCCCGCCGCTTCGCCACCGACCACCGCATCCGCATCGTCTCGCCCGACGATTTCGGCCTGATCGACACGCTCGCCTTCCATTTCGACGAACCCTTTGCCGACGCCTCCGCGCTCCCCACCTATCGCGTCTGCGAACTCGCCCGCGAGCAGGTGACGGTGGCGCTCTCTGGCGACGGCGCGGACGAAGCCTTCGCCGGCTATCGCCGCCACCGCTTCCAGATGCAGGGCGAGCGGTTCCGCAGCCTGATCCCCGCCTCGGTCCGCCAGCCCCTGTTCGGGACGCTCGGCCGCTATTATCCCAAAGCCGACTGGGCGCCCCGCGCGCTCCGCGCCAAATCGACCTTCCTTGAACTGGCGGGGGAGGGGGGCGAAGCCTATGCCGCCTCCGTCGGCGTGACCCCATCGGCCTTGCGCCAGCGCCTCTACGGCGCCGACCTCAAAAGCCGCATCGCCGGCTACCGCGCCGAGGATCGCTACATCGAGGCGATGGCGACCGCGCCCGCCCGCGATCCGCTCGACCGCGCCCAATATGCCGATATCCGCATCTGGCTCCCCGGTGACATCCTGACCAAGACCGACCGGATGAGCATGGCCGTCAGCCTGGAAGCGCGCGAGCCTCTGCTCGACTATCGCCTGGTCGAATTCGCCGCCCGCCTCCCCGTCGCCCAGCGCATCCGGGGCAACAGCGGCAAATATCTCATGAAGAAGGCGATGGAGCCCTTCCTGCCGCAGGACATTCTCTACCGCCAGAAAATGGGCTTCGTCACCCCGATCAGCGCCTGGTTCCGGGGCGCTCTGGCCGGCGAAGCGACCGCGATCGCCGGCGGCTCGGCGCTCGCCAAGACCGGCTGGTTCGACGCGAAGATATTGGCAAAAGTCGCCGCCGACCACAAAGCCGGCCTCGCCGACCACGGCCGCCTCCTCTGGCAACTGCTGATGCTCGACAAGTCTCTAACACGCCTGTTCGGGGTGTAATCATCCTCCGTTCGCCCTGAGCGAAGTCGAAGGGCCAGACCGACCGAAGGGAGGTCACTTCGCTGCGCTCAGTGCAGGGCTTCGACTTCGCTCAGCCCGAACGGTGTTTGAAATCTCAGCCCCCCTTGCCACCGCCCCCGCACAATGCCAACGCATCCCCTTATGATGATGCAGGGCGCCAGAGTCACGGTCTCCAAGGAAATGGTGCGGCTGCGGCTCTACGCCCTGTGCCTGGCCGGCGACATGGCGGGCCTGTTCTGCGCCTTCCTCGCCGCCAACGCCTTCGTCCTTGGCGCGCTCTGGGGGGAACCGGGCAAACCGCACGGCCTCGTCATGTTCGCCATGATCGCCCCGCTCTACGCTCTGCTCGCGGTCAAGGGCGGGGCCTATGGCATCAACACGCTCGATCGGGTGCGGCGCGGCATCTCCCGCGCGCTCTGGGCGCTGGCGCAGGCGGCGTTGCTGATGCTACTGATCGTCTATCTCGGCAAGATCGCCGAGCAATTATCGCGTCTCACCTTCGTCACCGGCCTCGCGCTCGGCGCGGTCGCGCTAGCGCTGGTGCGCCTCGCCGTCGCGCGGCTCGCGGTCAGCCTGCTGGGCGACGTGCCGCACCTGACCGCCGGCATCCTCGACGGCGTCGCGATCGACGCCGGCCGCCATGTCGAGGTGATCCACGCCGACGCCGCCAACCTCCATCCCGAACGCCACGACGCCGACATGGCTGCCCGGCTCGCCGGCGCGGTCGGCATGGCGGAGCGGGTGATCGTCGCCTGCCCGCTCGAACGGATGAACGACTGGTCGGCCGCGCTCAAGTCGCTCTCGGCGCGCGGCGAGATCGTCGTGCCCGAACTGCTGCGCTTCGCGCCCGCGCGCGTGGACGAGTTCGACGGCCAGCCCACGATCATCGTCGCCGGCGGCCCGCTCCAGTTTCGCGACCGCCTCATCAAGCGCCTGTTCGACCTGGCCGTAGCCGGGCTCGCCACCATCCTCCTCTCGCCCGTCCTGATCGCGGCCGCGCTCGCCGTGAAGCTGACCAGCGCCGGCCCCATCCTCTTCCGCCAGCCCCGCATCGGCAAGGATGCGCGCCCCTTCTCCATCTACAAATTCCGCTCGATGCGCACCGATGCCAGCGACCACAGGGCAGCGACCCTCACCCGCCGCGACGATGATCGCGTCACCCCGGTCGGGGCTTTCCTCCGCAAGACCAGCATCGACGAACTGCCCCAGCTCTTCAACGTGCTGCGCGGCGACATGAGCATCGTCGGCCCGCGCCCGCACGCCGCCGCCGCCAAGGCCGGGGACAGCCTCTACTGGGAGGTCGATGCCCGCTATTGGGAGCGCCATTGCATCAAGCCCGGCATGACCGGCCTCGCCCAGGTGCGCGGCCATCGGGGATCGACCGACCATCATCAGGATCTGATCGACCGGCTCCAGTCGGACCTCGAATATGTCAGCGACTGGTCGATCTGGCGCGACCTGCGGATCATCGTCGCGACCTTGGGCGTGCTGGTCCACCACAAGGCGTACTGAGCGATGGCGACGAACCTGATCCTCGCCGCGATCCTGCTCCTGTGCCTCGTCGCCGTGGCCTGGCCCTTCCTCTTCTACCCGCTGATCCTGCGCCGGCTGCCCACGCTGCCTGAGCATCCGGTCCAAGGCCCGCCACCCAGCGCATCGCTGCTCTTCTGCGCCTATAACGAAGCCGCCGCGATGCCCGAGAAGCTCGCCAACCTCGCGCTGCTCAAGCGCCGCCACCCCGACCTCGAAATCCTCGCTTTCGACGATGGATCGTCCGACGGCACCGGCGATCTGATCGCGGGGCAGGGCGACCTCGTCACCCTCGTCCGTGGCCCCGGCCGCAGCGGCAAGGCGCACGGCATGAAGCAGCTCGCCGCCCGCGCGCGCGGCGACGTCCTGATCTTCACCGACGCCAATGTCCTGCTGGACGAGGAGGCTGTGGACCGTCTCCTCGCCCGCTACGCCGACCCGCATATCGGCGGCGTCCTCGGCTCGCTCCACTATCTCGGCGCGGAAGGGAGCGCCACGGCGGCGGTGGGCTCGCTCTACTGGCGCATCGAGGAACGGCTGAAGGACGAGGAATCCCGCACCGGCAACGTCCTCGGCGCCGACGGCTCGATCTTCTCCATCCGCCGCAGCCTCTATCCCGATTTCCCCGACAGCGTGCTGGACGACCTTACGGTCTCCATGGCGGTTGTCTTCGCCGGCAAGCGCCTCATCAAGGCGAAGGACGTCATCGCCAGCGAACGGCTGGTCACCGCACGGAAGGACGAATATCGGCGCAAGGTCCGCATCGCTGCCCGTGCCTGGCATACCCACAGCTACCTGCGCCCGCAGTTACGCCGCATGGCCGCCATCGACCGTTTCAAATATGCCTCGCGCAAGATCGTCCGCTGGTTCGGCGGCCTCTTCATCCTGGCTGGCGCCATCGCCGCCGGCGCGCTCGCGCTGCGCCTCTCGCCGACGCTCTACATGGCCGGCGGGCTTGCGCTGGTCTTTGCCCTATGGATCGGCCTCCGCAGCAAAAGCGGCCCGCTCGCGACGCTGGTCGATATCCTCATCGCCTATGCCGCGACGCTCCAGGGCGTGGCAAAGGCGATGACCGGCCGCACCGTCACCATCTGGAACCCCGCCCAGTCGCGATAGCGCGTCAGACGATGGCGATGTCGCTGGGCAGCAATTCCGTCCCCTTCGCGAAATCGATATGCGCGATCAATATCTTCGCCGCCGCGCCATTGCCGTCCGGGTCGAAGAAGAAGCCGCGCGTCGCTTGCGAGTAGAGGAAATGATCGTCGGCATCCTGCGCTATGCCATGCAGGTTGCTGGCGAAGTTGGACCCGTCCACCCCTGTCAGTCCGCCCACGATGTCCGATGCGATCACCAGTCTGTCGCTGCCCTGAGCGAAGTCGAGGATGCGGTCGCCGCCCTCCTCTAGCAATTTCCAGACGAAGCGATCATGACCAGGGCCGCCGGACAGCCGGTCGGACCCCAGCCCTCCATAGATGCGGTCGATCCCTCCACCGCCCTCCAGCAAATCCGCACCGTCACCGCCATAGATAAGGTCGGCACCCCCATCGCCGTAGATATGGTCGTTGCCCTCATCGCCCATCAGCCGGTCGTCGCCCCAGCCGCCGATGATATCGTCCCACCCCGCGCCGCCAAGGACGATATCGTCACCATCATCGGCCCAGATGATGTCATGACCCTCGCCGCCTTCAATCCGGTCGGCCTCGCTGCCGCCGACGACATAGTCGTCTCCCGCGCTGCCCTCGATATGATCCTCGCCCGCGTCTCCGAAGATCACATCGTCGCCGTCGCCGCCTTTCAGCACATCGTGGCCCGCATCGCCGTCCAGCACATCCTTAAGCGCGCCGCCGAGGAGGACGTCGGCTCCATCCTCGCCATAGAAAAGCGCCTGCCCGCTGCCCGCCACCAGCCGGTCCGCGCCAGCGCCGGCATAGATGATCGCGGTGGTCAGCGCCCCGGCATGAAAATAATCGTCGCCGCTGCCAAAATTGCCCCGGAGATTTTCGACCCCATCCCACGTCGCGGTCGTCCGGCGGGTCGCGCCATCCTCCGACACCGCGACGATATGGTCGCTGCCCGCCGCCTTGATGATCGACGTGGTGAAGGCGTGCAGGTTCAGGGTCAGCCAATCATTGCCTGCGCCACCGAAGACATGGCTGCCAAAGTCCTGCCAGGTCGAATCGCCCACCGTGATCCAGTCGTTGCCGTCGCCAGCAAAAATCACATCCGCGCCGCCCCGGCCGTAGATATAGTCGTTGCCCGCCTTAGCGATGATGCGGTCATCCGCCTCCGATCCATAAAGCGAATTGCGAAACTTGTTGCCGACGATGCGAGCCATTACGATTCCTCTCGATGCGATCGTCAATGCCCGGGCCGGTTGCGACCTCTGTTACATCATCGATCCTGCGTTCCGCCGCGACGAACGGCGCACAATACGGCCCTTGCAAAGGCTATCAGTCGGCATCGGGAATGTCGATGGCGGCCAATTCGCCTGCCTCACTCGCCCTTCACATAGACCCGCTTGCCGCCGACCCATGTCTCCAGCACCTGCGTCCGGCGGATGTCGGCGGGGCGGGCGGCGGATATGTCGCGGTCGATCAGCAGGAAGTCGGCGCGCTGACCCGGCGCCAGGCTGCCGAATTTCTTCTCGGCAAAGCCGGCATAGGCCGCCCGCCGCGTGAAGCCGTCCAGCGCCGCCTCGAAGCCGATGCGCTGCTCGGGCATCCACCCGCCGATCGGCTCGCCCTTCGCATCCTCGCGGCTCATCGCGACGGCGATCCCGGCGAAGGGATTGGGGCTTTCGACCGGCACGTCCGATCCGAGCGCCAGGGGCACGCGATTGTCCAGCATCGCCTTCCACGCATAGGCGCCCTTCAGCCGCGCCTCACCCATCCGCGCGGTCGCCATGCGCCAGTCGGACGCTTCGTGCACGGGCTGCATCGACGCGATCACGCCCAGCGATCCGAAACGCGGCAGATCGGCCGGATCGACGATCTGCGCATGTTCGATCCGCCAGCGCCGGTCGCCCTTGTAGGTGTCGCTGAGTTCCTCGATCGCGTTCAGCAGCTCATGGTTCGCCGCGTCGCCGATCGCGTGGACCGCGACCTGGAAATTGTCCATCGCCGCCCGGCTCATATAGTTGCGAAGCTGCGTGTCGGAAATCATCGGCAGCCCGCGCTGGCCCGGCGCGTCGGCATAATCGGCGCGCAGCCACGCCCCGCGCGATCCCAGCGCGCCGTCGAGCAGCAGCTTCACGCCGCCCATCCGCAGACGGTCATCATAGAGCCAGGGCGTTGGCTCCGGTCCCGCGATCATCACCATATTGTCGAGGCCATAGGCGTAGGACATGATCCGCACGCGCAAAGCGCCCCGGTCGCCCGCGCGGCGGAACGCCTGCCAATCCTCGATGCTGGTGCCCATGTCGGCGATGCCAGTGATACCCTGCGCCAGCAGCGCGCGCTGCGCCTTTTCGAGCGCGATGTCGCGGTCCTTGGGCGCGGGCGGCGGCACGACCTTCTGGATGAGGTCCATCGCCTTGTCCACGAACACGCCCGCGGGCTTCCCGCCCGCCATCTCGATGCGCCCGCCGGCCGGCGCCTTGCTCGCGGCGCTCACCCCGGCGGCGCGAATCGCGGCGCTGTTGGCCCAGCCGGCATGGCCGTCCACCCGCTCCAGCCACACCGGCACCGTCGCTTCGGCCGCGTCGAGGTCGGCGGCGGTCGGGAAGCGGCCGAGGCCCCATTGCTCCTGATTCCAGCCTGTCCCGATGATCCATTTCAGCCCCGGATTGGCCTGCACATAGGCCCGGATCTTCGCCTGCGCCTCGGCCAGCGACCGCGTGTCGGACAGGTCCAGCGTCACCAGGCTGAGGCCATAGCCCATCACATGCGCATGCGCGTCGATCAGGCCGGGGATCAGCGTCTTGCCGCCCGCGTCCAGCTTGAAGTCCGGTCCCTTGGGCCGTTCGGGCCAGGGCTGGCCGCGCTTGGGCTTCTTGGGCTTATACTCGGGCTCCTGATAGCGGCCCTGGATCAGCTTCTCGACCTTGCCGTCATCATCGATCAGCAGCGCGCCGAACCGCACGATCCGCCCATCGGCGTCGATCGCGATGCCGTTCACATTGTCGATGACGCCCGAAGCCAGAGCGGGAAAGGGCAGGGCGATTGCGGCGATCGCCGCCAGCAGCGCGCCCCTCATGCGCGGGTGATCCGCCGCACGAGCGCGCTCGTATCCTGCCGGTGGCCGCCCATCGCCTGCACATCGGCGTAGAATTGATCCACCATCGCCGTCATTGGCAGCGTCGCGCCATTGGCGCGCGCCTCCTCCAGCGCCAGCCCCAGATCCTTGCGCATCCAATCGACCGCAAAGCCGAAGTCGAACTCATCCTGCGCCATCGTCTTCCAGCGATTTTCCATCTGCCAGCTTTGCGCCGCCCCGCCCGAAATCGCCTCGAACACCTTGTCGAGGTCCAGTTCCGCCGCCTGGGCGAAGCGCAGCGCCTCGGATACCCCCTGCAATACGCCGGCGATGCAGATCTGGTTCACCATCTTGGTGGTCTGCCCCGCGCCCGCGCCGCCGACATGGATGATCCGCGCGGCATAGGCCTGCATCACGATCTTCGCGGCGGCGAACGCCGGTTCGGTGCCGCCGCACATGATCGACAGCCGGCCATTTTCCGCCCCGGCCTGCCCGCCCGACACCGGCGCATCGATGCTGTGGATGCCCAGCGCCTCGCCCTCCACGAACAATTGCCGCGCGATCCGCGCCGACACGGTCGTATGGTCGATGAACAGGCTGCCCGGCTTCATCGTGCGGAAGGCGCCTTCGCGGCCCAGCGCGATCTGCGACAGATCATCGTCATTGCCGACGCAACTGATGACGATATCCGCGTCCTCCGCTGCCTTGGCCGGACTGATCGCCACCGTCCCGCCATAGGCGTCGGACCACAGCTTCGCCTTGCCGATGGAGCGGTTATAGACGGTCAGGCGATGGCCCGCCTTCGCCAGATGCCCGGCGATCGGACCACCCATTACGCCCAGGCCGATAAACGCGATATTTGCCATATGCCCCATAGGATTGCTGCGTTTCATGCCGCCATAGGGCGAGTTTTCGGACAGTGCCAGTTCCTTCGCCGGTAATTTTCGTCTAGGCGGCTTTGCCATGAACACGCTCGCCAGGATCGACACCGCGCTCCCGCTCCCCGTCACCGTGGACGATATTCTCGCCGCGCGCACGCGCATCGCCGGCGCGGTCGTCAAGACGCCGACCCTGGTCAGCCAGACCCTGTCCGACATGCTCGGCTGCAAAATCTATCTGAAGTTCGAAAATCTCCAGTTCACCGCTGCCTATAAGGAGCGCGGCGCGCTCAACCGCCTCCTGCTCCTCGGCGACAAGGCCAAGGAAACCGGAGTCATCGCCGCATCGGCCGGCAATCATGCGCAGGGGCTCGCCTATCATGGCAAGCGGCTCGGCGTGCCCGTCACTATCGTCATGCCGCAAACGACGCCCACGGTGAAGGTCACGCAGACGCAGGGCCATGGCGCGACCGTCGTGCTGCATGGCGAAAAGTTCGACGACGCCTACGCCCATGCCCGCCTGCTGGAGGTGGAGCAGGGCCTGACCTTCGTCCATCCCTTCGACGAGCCCGATATCATCGCCGGCCAGGGCACGATCGCGCTCGAAATGCTGGAGGATGCGCCGGACATCGACACGCTGGTCATCCCGATCGGCGGTGGCGGGCTGTTCTCCGGCATGGGCACGGCGGCGCGGGCGATGAAGCCCGACATCGAACTGATGGGCGTTCAGGCCGAACTCTATCCGTCCATGTATGATTTCATCAAGAGCGCGGACCTTGCCTGCGACGGCGATACGCTCGCCGAAGGCATTGCGGTCAAGCAGCCGGGCGAACTGACCCGCCGCTTCGTGGAGCGGCTGGTGAGCGACATATTGCTCGTCAGCGAACGGCGGCTGGAGGAAGCGGTCAGCCTGTTGCTCCAGATCGAAAAGACCGTAGTGGAAGGCGCCGGCGCCGCTGGCCTCGCTGCTTTGCTGTCGCATCGCGAGCGCTTTGCCGGGCGCACCGTGGGCCTCATCCTGTGCGGCGGCAATATCGACACTAGGCTGCTCGCCAACGTGCTGCTGCGCGATCTCGCCCGCTCGGGCCGGCTGGCGCGGCTGCGGATCATCCTTCAGGACCGGCCGGGCGCGCTGTTCCATGTCGCGCGCATCTTCGACCAGGAAAAGGTCAACATATTGGAACTGGCGCACCAGCGCATCTTCACCAACCTGCCGGCCAAGGGTCTGAGCCTCGACGTCGAATGCGAGACCCGCGACCGCGCCCATCTCCAGCGGCTTATCACCGCCCTGGGAGAGGCCGGCTACGAAGTCGCGCCGATCGAGGTGGCGTGAAGGCCGAACCGGCCGATCACATTCGCCAGCCGACGCAGGCTCAGCGTTCGAGGAAGGCGATGATGGCGCTCGCCAGCGCTTCGGGCGCTTCGAGCGGGGCGAGGTGCGCAGCGTCGAGCGAGGCGTGCGCCGCGCCGGGGATGTGCGAGACGAGATGCTCGCCATGGCCCTCGAACGGGGTCGAGATGTCCCGGCTGCCCGTGACCACCAGCGTGGGCGCGGCGATGGCGGCAAGGCGCGGGGCGAGGTCCATGTCCCGGATCGCGGCGGCGCATCCCGCATATCCCTCGGCATCCATCGACAAAAGCTGACGCCGCACGGTCTGACAGGTCGTCGGGCTGGCGGCGTCCGACAGGAAGCGGCCCATGGCAAGGTCTGCGATCGCGGCCATGCCCTCAGCGCGGACCTTTGCGACGCGATCGGCCCACGCCGCGCTGTCCATCGTTGCCGACGTGCAGATGGGGATCAGCTTCTCGACGCGGGCGGGCGCGCGCAGAGCCAGTTCCATCGCGATCATGCCGCCGAGCGACACGCCCGCAATCGAGAAGCGAGCGAACCCGGCGGCATCCGCAGCAGCGAGCGCGTCATCGGCCAGCATTTGGAGCGAGACATCCCCGCCCTGCGTGGGCGACGCGCCATGGCCGCGCGTGTCGATGCGCAGCAGCGCGAACCGCTCGCGCAGCAGGGGGAGAAGCGGCGTCCACAGGTCCATGTCGGTGCCGATCGAATTGAGCAGCATCAGTGCTGGCGCATCCTCGACACCGTCGCGTTTCCAGTAGATGCCAGTGGGCGTGAAGGGCATGATTTTCAGTCCTGCGCCGCGATGGTGACGCGCAGGCCGTCGATCGCCACGGCCGGGCCTTTGCAAATCTTCGACATCATGGCTCCTTCACCCATTGTCGCCGCCGGCGACGGGCAGCACTGTTCCCGTTATGTAGCTGGCCTCGTCCGAGGCGAGGAACAGGATCGGAGCGATCTGCTCCTCGAGCGTGCCATAGCGCTTCATGAACGTGGAGGAGGTCACTTGCGCGACGGCTTCGGCCATCCATGCCTGCTCCTGGGCATTGTCGCCCTGCGGGTTGCGAGCGACCCGTCGCGGGGGCGCGCTGGTGCCGCCGGGCGCTGTGGCGACGACGCGGATGCCGCTTTCGCCATATTCCATCGCCAGCGCCTGTGTCAGGCCGTTGATCCCGCCCTTCGCGGCGGAATAGGGCACCCGGCGGATGCCGCGCGTGCCATTGGACGAGACGTTGACGATGGTGCCCGCGCCCTGTTCCAGCATTGCCGGCAGCGCTGCATGGCAGCAATAGAGCGTCGGCATCAGCGACCGACGGATTTCCGCGTCGATCTGCTGCGGCTCGAATGCGGCGTAGGGCCGCATACGAATGGCGCCGCCCACATTGTTGACCAGAATGTCGATGCGTCCGAACGCCGCGATCGCCGCCGCCATCGTCGCTGCCGCGCCCTCATAGGTTTCCAGGTCGCACCGCACCGAGACGGCCCGGCCGTCGGCCGCGACAATAGCCTCCTCCACCTCGGTCACGAAGTCGGCGCGGTCGGCAAGCACGACATGCGCGCCTTCCCGCGCGGCGCGGGTGGCGACGCCCGCCCCGATGCCCTGCGCCGCCCCGGTCACGACCATGACCTTGCCCGCGAACCGTCCGGCGAAGATCATGCCCGCTCCGTCAGACGTGATAGACATCGATGACCTGGTGAATATAGTCGTCCTTGAGCACGATCTTCTTCTTCAGGATATTGACTGCGCTGGAGGTGTCGAGCGTCAGGAAAGTGGTTCCAAAGAACTGCTGCGTCTGCTGATAGCGGTGGGCCAGCGTGTTCCAATTGTAGCGCAGGTCCACCGCTCCTTCCCGCCGCTCCAGCACTTCCACATTGCCGATGAAGTGGGCGGTGCGCGGCTCGGGCGTGCTGGCGGACGACCGCTCGGTCTTGAGGCGATAGACCCGGTCTTCAAGGCCCCTGCGGTTGGGATAATAGATCAGCGAAATCTCGGTCTGCGGGTCGGTGGTCAGCGCATCATCGTCGGTCCAGGACGGCATCCAATATTCGGCGTTTTCCGAATAGCAGTCCAGCCATTCGTCAAACGCGCGATCGTCGAGCAGGCGCGCCTCATGGTAGAGAAAGGCGCAGATGTCGGCATAGGACAGGGCGGTGGCGGTGTCTTCCAGAACCGGGCTCATTGCGCGGCCTCCAGCATGGGTGCGGCATCCTTCGCCATGCCGTCGAGCATGATCTGCGCCCAAAATTCATGCTGGCGCACGAGCAGGCCCTCATCCTCGCTGCGCTCGCTGGACAGCAGCGGGTTCATCCCCATCGCCCTGGCATTGGCGTCCGGGCCGGCGATCCAGCGCTTGGCGCCGCGGCTAAGGTCGTTCCAGAGGTCGCCCGCGCCTTCATAGGCCTTTTGGCAGCTGCGGAATTCCTCCAGATCGTCGGGCGTGCCCATGCCGGTGACGTTGAAGAAATCCTCATATTGGCGGATGCGGTGGGCACGGTCCTGCGCGCTTTCGCCCTTGGGCGCGTAGCAGTAGATCGTGACTTCGGTGGTGTTCAAGTCGATGGGGCGCACGACGCGAATCTGGGTGGAGAACTGGTCCATCAGGAATACATTGGGATAGAGCGCCAGATTGCGGGTCTGTTCGAGGATGAACTTCGCTCTGTCGGGGCCGAGCCGCTCTTCCAGCGCTGCCTTGTGGTTCCAGATCGGACGGACTTCGGGGTTCAGCACCTGCGTCCAGAGCAGGATATGGCCATGCTCAAACCCATATACCCCGCTGGCCGGAGCCTTGGACCAGCCGTTCGCGTCGACCGCCTTGGTTCCCCCCTCGGCGCGGCGGGCCATGGTGGACTGGTAGTTTTCGTGGACGGAACTGACGTGATAGCCGTCGCAGCCATTCTCCATCTGCATCTTCCAATTGCCGTCGAAGGTGTAGGTGGAATTGCCGGCCAGTATCTCCAGACCCTCGGGCGCCTGATCGACCATCTGGTCGATGATGACTTTCGTTTCGCCCAGATGCTGGTCCAGCGGCAGCACATCATGGTTGAGCGAGGCGAAGAGGAAGCCGCGATAGCTTTCCACGCGGGCGCGGGTGAGGTCGTGCGACCCTTCATGGTCGAAGCTGTCGGGGTAAGCGCCCGTGCTCGCATCCTTGGCGCGCATCAGCGTGCCGTCGGTCTTGAAGCTCCAGCCATGGAAGGGGCATACGAACAGCGGCTGGTTGCCGCGCTTGCGGCGGCACAGCTTGGCGCCGCGATGCGCGCAGGCATTGACCAGGCCGGTGACGCCCCCGTCCTTGCCGCGCGTCAGGATCACCGGCGTGCGCCCGATCCATGTGGTGACATAGTCGTTCGCCCTCGCAAGCTGGCTTTCGTGCGCGACATAGACCCAGTTGCTCTCGAAAATATATTTCATCTCGAGTTCGAACAGCGCCGGATCGGTGAAGACGTCGCGGCGGCAGCGGAAAAGCCCGGTATCCGGGTCGTCGACCACAGCGGTCGCGACACGGTTCATCAGATGTTCGTGCATGATCCTGTCTCCCGGTGCGTGGTTGTCAGACCGTTTCGGCTTCGGATGGCAGCGCCGCCTCGGCGCGAGGGCGGGCGGAAAAGCCCTCGTCGCCGGCGTCATGCGCACGCTGCAACTGGAAATCGAACCGGATATGAGTCGTGTCGCCCTGGCGGACCGGGACGGGCAGCAGGCCCTCGCGGGTGCCGAAGGCGAAATCGTCGGCAGCCAGGGGGTCGTCGCCGAAATTGATCTGCGTCGTCAGCGTGCGATAGCCCGGCGCCTCGATGAAGAAGTGGACATGCGCCGGGCGATTGCCGTGACGGCCGAGCGCCTGCATCAGCGTATCGGTCGCGCCCTGCGGCGGGATCGAATAGCCGCTCGGCTGGCGCGAGTGGAAGGCATAGCGCCCGTCCGGCCCCAGCTTGATCCGGCGGCGGTTGTTGAACGGCGTCTGCTCGCCGGTCGGATCGAAGTGCGAGTACCAGCCCTTCGAATTGGCGTGCCAGACGTGCATGATGGCGTTCTGCACCGGCTCGCCATCGGGACCGGTCACGATGCCGTCCATATGCAGCGCCTGGCTGTCCTCGTCCGGGTCGGTGCTGAGGTTGACATTGCCCTCGACCAGCGGCGCGCCCGCGACGTAGAGCGGCCCTTCGATGGTGCGCGGCGTGCCGCCGGTCAGCCCGGCTTCGGCATCCTTGGCGTCCATATAGAGGTCGAGGAAATGTTCGAGCCCGGTGCCCGGCACGATGAGCCCCAGTTCGCCGGCGCTGTCGGCAAGATATTTCACCGCCAGCCAGAATTCGCTCTCGGAAATGTCATGCTTGACGATCAGCTCCATCACGCTTTCATTCAGGTCGCGGAAGATCGCCTTCAGGCGCGGTTGCCGCCGCGCTCATGGAGGCCGGCGGCGCGATCGAGCAGTTCCTGTATCTGGGGGGTCTTTACGAAGCTGACGTCCATGTCATTCTCTCCCGGAAGATGTGATTATTGCGCCGCCGCGATCACCGATCGTCCGGATGGATGGAGGATGGGTGGCGGCAAAGGGGGGTGACCTTCATCGTCATGAAGGGAAAAAGCGGCAGGTCCATCAGCGCGTCGTGCAGCGCCGCATTGCTCTCGACATCGAAGATCGAGACGTTGGAATAGAGGCCGACCTTGCGCCAGATGTGCCGCCATATGCCTGCCTGTTGCAGCTTCTGGGCATAAGCTTTTTCGGCAGCCTTGATCCTGGCGGCCTCTTCCGCATCGAAGTCCAGCGGAATGGCGACGTCCATTTCGACCATGAACAGCATGGGTCTTATGCTCCTGCGTTGACGGCGTGGAGGAGGGGCGCGGTGCGGTCGCGGCGGAAGAAGGCGAGCTTGTCCTCGTCGAGGCTGATGCCAAGGCCAGGGCCGGTGGGTATCGCCAGCGAAAAGTCGTCATAGGCGAGCGGTTCGCGCAGGATGTCCTCGGTCTGGAGCAGCGGGCCGAACAATTCGGTGCCCCAGGCAAGGTCGGGCAGGGTGGTGAAGACATGGGCGGATGCGATCGTGCCCACGCCGCCCTCCAGCATCGTGCCGCCGTAGAGGCCAATGCCCGCGGCCGCGCCGATCGCCGCCACTTCGGCCGTCGCAAAGAGGCCGCCGGACTGGGCGATCTTGAGCGCGAACACGCTTGCCGCGCCGGCCGCCGCGATGCGCAGCGCCGAACGCGGGCCGCGAAGCGCTTCGTCCGCCATCAAGGGCACGGCCTGCGACGTCGACAGGCGCGCCATCGCCGCCACGTCGTCGCCGGCGATGGGCTGTTCGACCAGGTCGCACCCAACGTCCTCCAGCATCGCCATACCGATTTTGGCCTGCGCTTCGCTCCAATTCTGGTTGACGTCCACCCGCACGCTGGCGCGATCGCCCAGCGCCTTGCAGATCGCGCCGACATGCGCGACGTCATCGCGCACGCCGCGCTTCCCGATCTTCAGCTTGAAGATGCGGTGGCGGCGCAGGGACAGCATCTCCTCGCCCTCCGCTATGTCGCGCGCGGTGTCGCCGCTGGCGAGCGTCCAGGCGACGGAAAGGCTGTCGCAGACCCGTCCGCCGCCGATCAGTTCGCTGACAGGGACGCCGAGCCGCTTGCCCTGCAGATCGAGCAATGCTGTTTCGACGGCGCATTTGGCGAAATGATTGCCGCGCACATATGTCGCGACCTTTGCCATCGTCGCGCCGACCTGCGCGAGATCGCAGCTTTCCAGCACCGGGACGATGTAGGTCTCGATGGCGGACTTGATGCTCTCCGGGCTTTCCTCGCCATAGCTGAGGCCGCCGATCGTGGTGCCTTCGCCAACGCCCTCGACACCGTCCGCGTCGGTCAGTCGCACGATCACCATCGACTGCGCATGCATCGTGGCCATCGCCAGCACATGAGGCCGGATTGTCGGGATATCCACGATGAAGGTATCGGCGCGGCTCAGTAGGGCCATTGCGGCGACTCTCCCGAATGCTTGATTATCGGGCGAGGATAATGCCGCATGGCCGGTTGATCAAAGACCGATGCGGTTATAATCTCATACCCTGTCGGTATGGATAAGCTCACCTGACATGATGGATCTGCGCCTTTTGCGCTATTTTGTGGCGGTCGCGGACGCAGCGAGCTTCAACCGCGCGGCTGAGCGTCTGAATATCGCTCAGCCGCCGCTGTCGCGCGCGATCCAGCAGCTTGAAGGGCTCGTCGGGGCCGGGCTGCTCGATCGATCGGCGCGACCGTTGCGACTGACCCCGGTGGGCAAGCTGCTCTATACGCAAGCGCGGCAGATATTGGCGCGCATGGAGGATATGGAAGCGATGCTGACGGCCGCGGCGGCGAGCAAACGGCGCCGGTTCGTGATCGGTTTCGTCGCGTCGACCATATATGCCAGATTGCCTGAACTGATCCGGGAATTTCGGAAGGCGGCTGAAAATGTCGAACTCATCCTCGTAGAACATTCCACGCTCGATCAGATCGCAGCGCTGAAGGAAGGAAAGATCGATGTCGGCTTTGGCCGCATCCGGTTCGACGATCCTGTCATTCGCCGCGTCATATTGAGAGAGGAAAAGCTGATCGTGGCGTTGCCGGTCGGTCACCGGCTCGCGGGGAATGCTGGCCCCGTGTCGCTGCAGGACCTGGCCGATGAGCCGCAAATCCTCTACCCGCGCTCGCCGCGTCCAAGCTATGCCGACCAGGTTCTGTCGCTCTTCCGCGATCATGCGATCGAACCCCGTATCGCGCACGAGGCGCGCGAACTGCAAATCGCCATCGGGTTGGTCGCGGCCGAGGAAGGTATCGCGATCGTTCCGGAATCGGTCCGCTTCGCCCGAGGCCATGACCTGATCTTCCGTGAGATAGCACAAAAGGTCACCTCTCCGATCATCATGAGCCACCGCGAACAGGACACCTCGCCTGAACTGATCCTGATGAGCGAGGTGATAGCCCGCAAATATGCGGAATGGGGCTATGCCCCACCCTCAGCCCTTCCTCGCAGGACGGGGTGAGGCGGCGCTTAAGACCGGCGGCGCGGTGCCTACAAAAGGCGAGGCCGCTTTCCGCCTAATGCTATGTGGCTCCCCGAGTAGGATTCGAACCTACGGCCATTCGATTAACAGTCGAATGCTCTACCGCTGAGCTATCGGGGAGCGACCCGGCGTCGCTGGGCAGGCCGCGCCTATAGCAGCGGGTTTCCGAAGATGGCAAGCGGCAAATGACCGAAAAATTACGCGATGAACTGCTCGGCGGCGATGCGGTCGTCGAGCGTATGTTCGGGGTCGAACAGCAGCGTCAGCGCGGTCGCGCGGTCGATGCCGACCGCCACCTGCGCCACGTCGCGCACCTCGCGCTGGTCGGCGACGGCGCTGACCGGGCGCTTGACCGGATCGAGCACGGTAAAACGGATGGCGGTGCTTTCCGGCAGGATCGCGCCGCGCCAGCGGCGGGGGCGGAAGGGGCTGATGGGGGTCAGAGCGACCAGCGCCGAGCCCAGCGGCAGGATAGGGCCATGGGCGGAGAGATTATAGGCGGTCGATCCCGCCGGGGTCGCCACCAGCACCCCGTCGCACACCAGTTCGGGCAGCACGACACGATCGTTGACCTGCACCTCCAGCTTGGCGGTCTGACGGGTTTCGCGCAGCAGCGACACTTCGTTGATCGCGGGGATCGAGAATTGCTCGCCATCGACGGTGTCGACGGTCATCCGCAACGGATTGACCTTGAAGCTCTTCGCGCTTTCGAGCCGCTGGTCGAGCCGTTCCAGCCGCCATTCGTTCATCAGGAAGCCGACCGTGCCGAGGTTCATGCCGAAAATGGGGAGGGTGCGGCGCGACTCCAGCATCGCGTGGAGCGTCTGGAGCATGAAACCGTCGCCGCCCAGAGCGACGATCATGTCGGCCTGATCGGGCGGAACGAAATCATAGGCGGCGCGCAGCCTCTCCTCCGCCGCCCGCGCGGCGTGGGTCGGGGACGCGACGAGCGCGCGCCGCGTTTCGCTGCTCATCCGCCGGTGACGCTCATATGGCGACGGGTGGCGGCGGCTTCGCCCGCGCCGATGCGGAAATCATGCGCGGCGGGCTTCAGGCGCAGGGCGCGGTCGATGAGCGGCTCGACCGCCGGCAGGCCGCCGGTCCGCAGCGCCGCCTTGAAATCGACATGATCCTCATGGCCCAGGCACATGAAGATCTTGCCCTCGCAGGTCATGCGGATGCGGTTGCAATCGGCGCAGAAATTGCGGGTGAGGGGGGTGATGAGGCCGAGTTTCACCGCCATGCCCTCGACCGCATGATAGCGCGCGGGGCCGCCGGTGCGGTGCGGGATGGGGCGCAGCGCATGATGGCGGCCGATCCTATCGGCGACTTCGGTGAGCGGCAGATAATGGTCGGTGCGGTCCTCGCCGGTTTCGCCGAGCGGCATGGTCTCGATCAGCGTCAGGTCGAAGCCTTGTGCGTCGCACCAGCGCAGCATGTCGAGGATTTCGTCGTCATTGATGCCGCGCAGCGCCACCATGTTGATCTTGACCGCCAGCCCCGCGGCCTTCGCCGCGTCGAGGCCACCTAGAACCTGATCGATGTGGCCGCCGCGCGTCACATGGGCGAAGCGGTCGGGATCGCGGCTGTCGAGGCTGACATTGATCCGCCGCACCCCCGCATCCGCCAGCATGTCCGCGTGGGTCGCAAGCCGCGTGCCGTTGGTGGTGAGGGTGAGTTCGTCCAGCCCGTGCCCGATATGCCGGCCGATGCGGCGCACCAGATCGCCGATGTCGCGCCGCACCAGCGGTTCGCCGCCGGTCAGGCGGATGCGGGTGATGCCGCGCGCCACGAAAAGGTCGGCGAGCAGCGCGATCTCCTCCAGCGTCAGCACCTGATTTTTCGGCAGGAACTGCATCTTTTCCGCCATGCAGTATCGGCAGCGCAGGTCGCACCGATCGGTCACCGAAATCCGCAGATAGCTGATCCGGCGGCCGAGGCCGTCGGTCATCGGCGTGCGCGAGGGATCGGCCGGAACCATGGCGTTTAGCTAGGCGATGGACGGGGCTGGCGCAAGCGTTCCGGTTGCGGGCGGCGCAAGAGGTCGGTAACGGCTTGCTGCTAAGGCAGCGCGATGCGCACGGCCGGGGACGGGATTTTGGGAAGCGGAGATCAGAGCGCGGACGGCCAGCGCAGCCTGTTCATCCTGTCGCCGCGCGACCGCGACGGGCTGAGCCAGGCCGCGCAGCGCATCGGCTGGCGCGCGATCGGCGCGCGCCGCGCGCGGGACGCGGCCCAGCGTTTCCTGCACAGCGAGGCGCAGGTGGCGCTGATCGACCTGCGCGACAGCGGCGACGCGAAACGCTGGCTGGAGCCGCTGGTGCCGGCGACGGAGGCGGGCGGCGGCGCGCTGCTGGTGCTGGTCGATGTGGGGAGCGAGGATCGGGTGCCGGCGCTCATGGCGGCGGGCGCGACCCATTATCTGGTTGCGCCGGTGACGGACGGGGGGCTGCGCGCGGCGCTTGCCTCGGCGCATCGGCTGGTCGAGCGGCTGGGCGGCGGCGCGCAGCAGAGCCAGCGGGCGCAGCGCATTCGGCGCGGCGACGCGCTTTACTGGACGCTGCCGCGCGGCCAGGGCCGGTTGCGGCTGAGCGAGGGGCTGGCGCGGCATCTGGGGCTGGAGCAGCCGATCGTCGCGGTATCGGCGATGCTCCGCGCTCTGCCCCGCGCGGAACGGCGCAACGTGCTGACGGCGCTCAAGGCCATGCGCCGGACGGGACGGCCCGCCGCGCTCGCTCATGCGCTGCCCGACCGACCCGACCAGCGGCTGGTCCATCACCTGCGGCTGGAGGAGAGCGGCATCGCCGCCGATGTCGAATGGCTGTCCGACGCGCAGGAGCGCGACGGGGCGAGCCGCGACTATCTGACTGGCCTGCAGTCGCGGCCGGCGGCGTTGGAATGGCTGGAGGGGCGGCAGGGGCTGGCGACGACGATCCTGCTGCTGTCCATCAGCCAGTTCGACCGGATGAACGCAGCCTATGGCCAGGTGGTCGGCGACGCGCTGCTGGGCCGGATCGCGCGACGGATCGAGCGGATGGTCGATGATGTCGCGCCGGGCGCGATGGTCGCGCGGATCGCGGGGACAGAGTTCCTCGTCGGGCTGACCGGCGAGGCGGCGGGGAGCGACCGCTCGACCTTCCTCGCGCGCCAGTTGATCGGCGCGATCGGCCGGCCGTTCAGCGCGGGCGATCATCTTATCCGGCTCACCACCCGCTGCGGCATCGCGCAGGCGCGGGCGGAGGATGATGCGACGCAGCTGCTGCGCCGGGCGGGCACGGCGCTCGCGGATGCGCGGCAGGCGGATGGGGAGGGCATCCGCATCCTGTCGGCCGAACGGCATAGCCGGCAGGTGGACGCCGACCGGCTGGAAACAGACCTGCGCCTCGCGCTCGACCGGGGCGAGATCGGCATCGTGTTCCAGCCGCAATATCCGGTCGATACCGACCGGATCAGCGGCGTGGAGGCGCTCGCCCGCTGGAACCACCCGCATTATGGACCGCTGGGCGCGGGCATCCTGTTCGCTACCGCCGAACGATCCGACTATATGCTGCCGCTGTCGGCGCATATCCAGGCGGAGGCGCTGCGCCAGGCGGCGGCCTGGCCCCGGGCGCTCGCCGACCTGCGGCTGTCGATCAACCTCACCGCCGCCGATATCGCCCAGCCGGGTTTCCTCAAGAGCCTGCTGGGGCTGGTGGACGGCAGCGGCTTCCCCCGCTCGCGGCTCACGGTCGAAATCACTGAAAGCGGCCTGATCGAAGATGTGACGGCTGCGGGCGCTCTGCTGGCCGCGTTGCGGGCCGAAGGCTTGGCGGTCGCGATCGACGACTTCGGCACCGGCTATTCCAGCCTCGCTTATCTGAAGAGCCTGCCGCTTGATTATCTCAAGATCGACAGCGGCCTCGCGCAGGACATCGCCGGCACCGCCCGCGACCGGATCATCGTGCGCGGGGTCATCCACATGGCGAAGTCGCTGGGCCTCAAGGTCATCGCCGAAGGGGTCGAGACCGAGGAGCAGCTAGGGCTGCTGGCGCGCGAGGGGTGCGATTATTATCAGGGCTTCCTGCGGTCGGCGGGGGTATCGTCCGCCGACCTCATCAATCTGGTGCTGGCGCGTTAGAAACTCAGCAGCGGCAGGAGAGCAATCAGCAGCCCGGTCACGCTGGCGGCGAACATGATGGTGCGCACCACCGGCACGCCGAAGGCGTAGAGCGGCAGATAGACGATCCGCGCGCCGAGCCAGATCCAGCCGCCCAGCGCCGTCCATTCGCTGGTGCGCCCCGCCAGCACCACGCCGATCAGCGCGACGATCGCGATCGGCAGAGTCTCCATATAATTGGCCTGCGCCCGCACCAGCCGCCCTGCGAGCGCTAAGCGGCGGCTGCGCTTCGTCGCGCGCGCCCATATTCCATTTGGGGCCATATTGCTTGGTCTTGGCCTGGGCGGCGGCGAAGATGTGGACGAGGAGCAGGATCATGCTCCAGGCAAGGATGGTGAGTTCGACAGGCATGGCTGGTCCCCTTCCGTCCTATCCTTAGCACGAAAGCGAGCGACAGGACAGGCGGCGTCAAAAGGCGATGCCCACCCGCCCCACCAGCGTCGCGCCGGCATGGGCGCTATCGGCCATGGCAATGTCCGTATCGGCGTAGCGCAGCCCGGCCGACCATCTGCCGCGATACCAGTCCAGCGCAACGCCATGGTCCCAATAATCCCCGCCCGGCCGCAGACGCGCGGCGCGGACCGGATCGCGGGTGTCGCCAGCGGACCGGCCGACATGGCCCGACAGGGTCAGCGCGGTCCCCGGTATGGCGGCGGACGCGCCGGCGGAAAGGTAAAGGAGATCGCCGCCGATCGCGGACTGGCGCGGCGCATAATGAGCGGAGAGGTCGAGGCTGGCCGGGCCAAGCATGAAGCCAGCCGTTGCGCCAAACTCGCCATAGCCCTGATGCGATGCGCCGGGGAAAAGATGGTATCGCCCCTCCGCGCTCAGCCGCCAGCCGCCCAATTGCCGCGCGAAGGTTGCGCCGAGATCGACCGCAGCATCCGCGCCGCCATGCCGGGGGCCGCCCCACAACGTCGTCGCCGCCCCTTCGAGGCTGAGGCCGTCCGCCACGGGCACGGAGGCGGCCGCGCGGAGCGCCGGGTCGCCGTCGCTCCAGCTCAATCCCCGATGGCGATCGTCGCTCAGCGCCTCAATCGTGACGCTCGGGCCGCTTGCCTGCGCGGCTGCCGGTGCGGCATGGCCGGCGAGCAATAGCGCTCCCAGCCATGCCGCTTCGATAAGGCGATCAGTTGACCGCAAGCGCACGCGCCGAATCCAGCTCGGCCAGCAGAGGCGCGCGATCGGCCTGTGCGACCGCGACCAGCCGTTGCGCGATGGCATCGCGATGCCGGGTCATAATCGCTGCCTCGCGGTTGCGATCACCGGTGCAGGCGCCTGCGTCATTGCCGGAAAAGCGCTGGTCGGTGGCGATCGTGCGGGCATGGGCCGGGCCATGATCGAGCCGGCGATCGACCATCACGGTCACGGTCCAGTGGCAGCGCTGCCCGTTCATCCGCGCGCCGGTCCTGGCGCCAACGGTGCGCGCGCTGGCCTCCGCCCGCGCAACATAGGTCGCACCGATGGTCTGGCCGTGATGCTCGATGGTGACGCTGTGAGTCGCGGCGGCGGCCGCGAGGGCGATGAGCATGGTCATGCATAGTCTCCTGCTTATGGGACGCCGCGCTTTGCTGCGCGGTCGTCGCGGCGGATGTAGTTTTGCCCTGTTGCCGGATCATTGCCCATTGATGAGGAAAGGCGACACGCGCGGACCGCTTTCGTCCATTCCCCTTGGCTTCGCAACAGGTTAGAGTTCGCCTCATGATCCATGATATCGACTCTATCGTCATCCTGACCGGCGCGGGCATCAGCGCGGAGAGCGGCCTTGCGACCTTTCGGGGGCCGGACGGGCTGTGGGAGGGGCACAGGGTCGAGGATGTCTGCACGCCCGAGGCTTTGGCGCGCGACGCCGAGCTGGTGCATCGCTTCTACGACGAACGGCGGGCCAAGCTGGCGGAGGTTTCGCCCAATCCCGCGCATGAGGCGCTGGCGGCGCTCGACCGGGCCTGGGGCGGCGACCTGCTGATCGTGACGCAGAATGTCGATGACCTGCACGAGCGAGCCGGAGCGACGCGGCTCATCCACATGCACGGCGAGCTGAAATCCGCCCTCTGCGCGGCCTGTGGCAAGGCGACGGCGTGGGACGGGTCGCTGCCGCCGGGCTCCATATGCGACGGGTGCGGGCGGCCGGCGCTGCGGCCCGACATCGTCTTCTTCGGCGAGATGCCTTATGAGATGGAGGCGATCGACGCGGCGCTGGCGCGGGCCGACCTGTTCGTGTCGATCGGCACCTCGGGCGCGGTCTATCCCGCCGCCGGCTTCGTGCAGACGGCGCGGCATCATGGCGCGCGCACGCTGGAGCTGAACCTCGATCCGTCAGCGGGAAGCTATTATTTCGAGGAGACGCGGCTTGGGCCGGCGAGTGTGCTGGTGCCTGCTATGGTGCGCGAGCTGCTGGGGTGACGCGCGCATAACCCCCTCGCATATCGCGGCGCTTATAGTATAGCGCCCGCTTCAACGGGTCCGGCACGGAGCGCCAGGGTGATTACGGTTCAGCGGGTGGCGAAGGCCGCCGGCAAGCATCTGACGAAAGCGGCGCTCAAGCTGCGCAAGGCGATGGGTGCGCGTCGGAACCGTGGCTGCCCGGCGTGCGGCGCGACGGTGGTCGGCTTCTTCCGCTATGGCGACAATCGCGAATGGGGCTGCCCCGAATGCGGCGCTTCTCCGCGCGAACGGCTGATGAACTGGCTGATCGGCGAAGGCCGGCTGACCGTGCCGGTCGAAGGCGCGATCCTCCACATGGCCCCCAATGAAGCGAGCCTTGTGCGCCGCTTTTCCGTCGCGGCGAACTATGTGCCCGCCGATTTGTTTCCCGACATCTACGCCGTGCCAGGGATGCGGCGCGTGGACCTGATGGCGCTGGACGAGGCCGAGCGCTACGACCTGTTCTATGCCAGCCATGTCATGGAGCATGTGCCCGACGACGCGGCGGTGCTGCGCAACATCTATCGCGCGTTGAAGCCCGGCGGCGAGGCGTGGCTGATCGTGCCCTTGTGGGACCGGCCGACCGAGGATGGGAGCTTTGCCATGTCCCCGCGCGAGCGCGAGCGGCGCTTCGGCCAATGGGACCATGTTCGCCAATATGGCCCCGACTTTGCCGACCGCATCCGCGCGGCGGGCTTTGATCTGGAAGAGATCGACGCCGCGTCGATCGACCCCGACACGCGTCATTTCTACGCGCTCGACGACCGGCTGTTCCGGGCGACCAGGCCACGATGAGCCGCCTCGCGCGGCTGGAAGGGTCCGCCCGGATGTTGGCGCTGGTAAAGCTCGCCAATGTCGCTTTGGTGCTGATCTGGGGCTTTGCTGTCACCTTCGTGTTCGTGCGGGTGCTGCCGCTGACCGAGTTCCAGTCCTTCCTGCTGCTGGTTGCGTTCGGCAACTTCACCATCTCGGCCGAGTTCGGCCTCACCAGCATCATCTATGCGCGGCTCCGGCGGCACTGGCTTGGCAGCGACGCGGGGGAGAGCGGGTTCCGGCTGGAGGAGATGGGGGTGCTGTTCCTGTTCCTCGCCCTGCTGATCGTCGGCGCGACAGCGATCCTGATCGTCGCGCTGGCTGCCGGGCTGATGGCGACGGGAATGCCGCTCCTGTTCCTGCTCTTCTTCCTTTCCGCCTGCCTCAACCTGCCGGCGCTGCTCGCCAAGCGCGCGCTGGCGGCGGTCGACGGCAATGTCCTGTGGGAGGCGCTGGAATGCGGGCGGCGGGTGGTGACGATCGCGCTGCTGACGGCGATCCTGGCGGGCATGGACCCGCGCCTGTCCGTCGCGCTGCAACTGGCGGTGAGCGTGGCGGTGATCGGCTATGCGATTCTCCATGTCCACCGGCGGCTGCACATGCGCGCGCGGCACTGGATGGCGTTTCGCGTCGGCGGCGGGCATGTGCGGGCGCATTATCTGCGCGATATCGGCGCGTCGGCGGCGTTCACCGTGTCGGACATCATTGCCTATAACGCGCCCTATTTCACGATCGCAGCGGTCAGCGGCGACGCGCGGCCGATGCTGATCTTCGACTTCTTCTTCAAGATGGCGCGAGCACTTTCGATGCTGGTGCGCGCGGTGGTCGAGGCAGCGCTGCCACGCATCACGCGCGCCTATCATGCGGGGGAGGGCGCGCGGCTGCGGCAGTTGCTGGGGCGCGCGCTGGCCGCCTCGCTGCTGTTCGGCGGCGGGCTCGCGGTGGTTTTGCTAGTCGCAGGCGAGCGGCTGTTTTCGATCCTGTTCGACGGGCAGGCGGCGATCGACCGGGCCGATCTGTGGCTGATCGTCGCAGCGCTGGGCGCGCTGACGATATTGTGCGTGTCGGTCTATGTGCAGGCGGCGCTGGGACGGTTCGGGATGCTGCTGCGGCGGTCGCTGCCCTTCCTCGCGGGATCGCTGGCGAGCGCGCCTGTAGCGGCGATACTGTGGCCCGAGCGGTTCGATATCGCCTTCCTGGCGCTTTACGCTGCGACGCTGGCGGGCGTCGCGGCGCTGCACGCGCTCGCGCTGCGGAGGCTGGCGCGGGGATGAAGGTCGCGATGGTCGATCCGTCGCTGTTCACCGGGCGCTATGACGACAGCCTGTGCGCGGCGCTGGCGGGGCAGGGGGCGGAGGTCGGCCTGATCGGGCGGCCGATGCGGACGACCGATGCGATTGTGCCGCAAGGCTATGCTTATGCGCCGCACTTCTTCCGCAGGAGCGAGGCGCTGCGCGCGCGGATCGGGGAGGGCGCGGCGTTCCGGGCGGCCAAGGCGGCGGATTATGGCTGGACCTGCGCGCTGGGCAACCTCACCCCGTTGACCGGGACGGATGTCGTCCACATCCAGTGGCTCCCCCTCCCGCTAGCCGATGCGCTGATGCTGCGGCGGCTGAAGGGGCGGGCGGCGCTGGTCCATACCGTCCATAATGCCGACGCCTATCATGACGATGCGGGCGTCCAGGGGCGCGGCTACCGCGCGCTGCTCGACCGCTTCGATGCGCTGATCGTGCATGGCGAGACCACGCGCGAGGCGCTGGTGCGGCAGGGTGCGGTGGCAGCGCGCATCCATGTGACGCCGCATCCTCCGATGCGGCTCGCGCAAGCCAGTGCGGCGGAACTGGCGGCGGTGCCCCTGCCGACACGGCCGCGCCTGCTCTTCTTCGGGACGATCCGCCCCTATAAGGGCGTGGACCTGCTGATCGAGGCGTGCCTCACGCTCTGGCGCGCGGGGCGGGATTTCGAGCTGGTGCTGGCGGGCAAGCCTTTCATGGACATCGCGCCGATCATCGCGCCCGTGCGCGCGGCTGGCTTCGGCGACCGGCTTCTGACCGACTTCGGTTTCCTCACTGAAGCCCGGCTCGACGCGCATATGGCGCGCGCGGACATGATCGTCTTTCCCTATCGCCAGATCGATTCGAGCGGCGCGTTCCTCTCCGCCCTCCACCATGGCAAGGCGATGGTCACGTCCGACGCCGGCATGTTCGGGCAGCTTCCCGACGGCGTAGCCGCCCGCGCCGAGGCGGGAAATGCAGGGAGCCTGGCCGACGCCCTCTTGCCGCTGATCGAAAGCGCCGCCATCAGGCAGACTTGCGGCGCGGCGGCGCGCGCCTATGGCGAGGCGATGGGAAGCTGGAAGGACATGGCGGTGGCGACGATCGGCATCTACGAAACCGTGCTGGCCGGCCGCGCATGAACCGCTATCGCCGCGAACTGGGCGACCGGCTGCTGGCGCTGAAGCTGGCGGCGGGCGGCCGGGTGCATCAATATCCCGAAGTGCAGGCGCTGCGCCGATTCCTGTCCGCCTTCGCGGTCGACTGCCTCTTCGACGTCGGCGCCAATCGTGGCCAATATGCGACGATGCTGCGCAAGGATGTGGGCTATGAAGGGCTGATCCTCTCGTTCGAGCCCAACCCCGAAGTTCATACCGAACTGGCGCGACGCGCGGCGCGCGATCCCAAATGGCAGACGTTCAACATGGCGCTGTCGGACTTCGACGGGACGGCGAGCTTCAACATCATGGCCGCCGACCAGTTCAGCTCGCTCAAAAGCCCCTCGGGCGCGCAGGACGCGATCTTCGCCGATCGCAACAAGGTGACGAAGACGGTGGAGATGCAATGCCGCCGGCTCGACACGCTGCTGCCCGAACTGCGCGCGCGCCATGGCGTCGCCCGCCCGTTCCTGAAGATGGACACGCAGGGGCATGACCTCTCCGTGTGCGAAGGGGCGGGCGAGGCTTTGGCCGACATGCTCGGTGTGCAGACCGAATTGGGCGTAAGGCCGATCTATGAAGGCGGGACCGGCTATCGCGCGATGATCGAATGGCTGGAAGCGCGCGGCTTCTTGGCCTCCGCCTTCTTCGCCAACAACAAGGGCCATTTCCCGCTGCTGGTCGAAATGGACGGCATCTTCGTCAACCGGACTCTGGTGAAGGGCTGAGCATGGCGCCGGCCCGCGCCTTGATCGACGCGCGCCGCCTGTTCCTGGCGGGCGCGATCGGGCTGGCGCTGTGGCTGGGCGCGACCTTCCTGTGGCATGTCACCTACCGGCAGGGGATCAGCCTGGCGGTGATCCTGCTGCTGGATCAGGATTTCCCGGCGCTGCTGGGATCGCTGCTGCTGCTGGCGCTGGCCGCGCCCTGGGCGGAAGGGAAGGGGTTTGCGCTGCCCCGCCCGAGCGCCCGCATCGTCGTGCCGCTGATCGTGCTGATGGGCATGGCGGCCTGGGCCGGTCATTATGCGCTGTTCCAGGATTATTCGATCAGCCGCGACGAGGAAGTGGCGCGCTTCGCCGCCGCCTATATGCGCGAAGGTCTGTTCGCTCGCCCGATCCCGGTCGAATGGGAGCCCTATCGACGGGCGATCATGCCCGAATTCTTCTCCCCCTTCGGCGCGGCGGATTATTGGACGGCGGCCTATCTGCCGGTGAACAGCGCGATCCAGGCGTTGTTCTGGCGACTGGGCGACCCCAATCTCGCCGGCCCGGCGTTGCTGATGGCGGGGCTGTTCGCTTTGTGGCGGGTGGCGGTTCGCCTGATGCCCGACCGGCCCGACGCGGTCTGGGTCACGGTACTGCTTGGATGCTCGTCCAGCCAGCTCTGGATCACGGCGATGACGCCCTATGCCATGACGGGGCATTTCGCGCTCAACATGGTGTGGCTGGCGCTGGTGCTGCGCGGCGGGGTGGTCGGCCATGCGAGCGCCGGCCTCGTCGCGCTGATCGCCGCGGGGCTCCACCAGTGGCATTTCCCGCCCATCTTCATCGCGCCCTTCATCCTCTGGATGCTGCTGGCGCGGCGCTGGACCGTCGCGGCGTTCCACGCGCTGACTCTGGTCGCGATCGTCATATTGTGGGCGAAGCTGTGGCCCGGCTTCCTGCTCCATGCGCTCGGCGCGCCGTCGGATGTCCGCCCCTCGGCCGGGGTAGCGGACAAGGTCGGCAGCCTGTTCGAGCGGCTCGGCGATCGCTGGCAGCCGCTGGTCAATATCAGCCGCTATATTGCGTGGAACAATATATTGATGGTGCCGCTCGCCGCGCTCGGCATCGCTGCGATGGACAAGCGCGCGATGTTCCGGGGGCAGGAGATCGCGCTGCCCCTGGCGCTCGGGTGCCTCGCGGGATGCGCGCTGGCGCTGGCGCAGGGCTATGGCTGGGGGTTCCGCTACGCCCATGGCTTCATCGGCCCCTTCTGCTTGCTCGCCGGCCTTGGCTGGGCGCGCTTCCGCCCGGCCCATGCGATGCGGCCGCTGATGATCGGCCTTGCCATCACCGCCCTGTCGAGCGCTTTCCTGGTCTGGCGTACCCACGCCTTTGTCGCGCCCTATGCCGCCAGCCATCGCCTGATCGATTCGAGCGAGGCGGACGTGGTGCTGGTCGATCCGCGCGGCGGCCTCTACGTCACCGATCTCGTGCGCGGGCGCGACGGGGTGCCGGGGCGGCCGATGGTGATGAATTTGGGGATGCTGACTATCGATCAGCTTGACGCACTCTGCCGATCTTATGTCGTCGAACTGTTCGAGCGCGCCGATTTCCGCCCGCTGGGCGTGCCGCTGGCGCGCTGGAACCTCGACCGGATGGACGTGCTGCGCGCCCATATGAAGGAAATGGACTGCGACAAGCCGGTCCAGCCGCCGCTGCCCGACACGTTCGAGGACGCGATGAACGCCGCCGGCAACGCCATGTAAGTGCGAGTTGAGGGATGTTTTCTGGAGGCCCGAGCCGGAATCGAACCGGCGTGCAAGGATTTGCAGTCCTCTGCGTAACCACTCCGCCATCGGGCCTCGACAAGTGGGACGCCGCAAATGTGCGGCTTGGATGGCAAAGTCAAGTCGGCTATGGGCGCGCTCCCAAGAATCTTGGCCGATCGCGCGCGAAGCCGCTTGGCGCGGGCGATCCGCTGATTTAGAGGTCCGATGATCCCCTTACTGTATTGCATTGCCAATACAGTTGTGCCAAGCGAGGAAAATCGTGACCGAGCAGAATTTCTCTTCGATGCGGGCCGCTATGGTCGAAAGCCAGTTGCGCACCAGCGACGTGGACGATCAGCGGGTCATCGCCGTGATGGCGCGGGTGCCGCGCGAGGATTTTGTGCCCGCTGAGCGCCGCGCTGCCGCCTATATCGACCGGCCGGTCCCGCTGGGGCAGGGCCGGGCGCTCAATCCGCCTTTGGTGATCGGCCGGCTGCTCAAGGAAGCCCGGATCGAGACGGGCGACAAGGTGCTGCTGATCGGGGCGGCGAGCGGTTACAGCGCGGCGCTGCTGGGCGAACTGGGCGCGCTGGTGACGGCAGTCGAGGAAGAGGCAGGGCCGGACGTGCGCGCGACCGGCGCGACGCTGGTGCGCGGGCCGCTCACCGCCGGCGCGGCCGATGGCGCGCCTTATGATGTGCTGGTTATCGACGGCGCGGTGGAGGAAGTGCCCGCCTCGCTCGTCGCGCAGCTTGCCGATGGCGCGCGGGTCGTCACCGGCATTGCCGATCGTGGCGTCACGCGCCTGTGCAGCGGGCGGGTGATCGGCGGAACGCTGGGCCTTACCCGGCTGACCGATATCGAAATGGTGGTGCTGCCGGGGTTCGGCGCGCCCAAGGCTTTTGTGTTCTAAAGGATGGACGGGGGGAGATGACAGCGAAGCGCACTCATGATCGGCATCGCGCCGCAGCCGCATTGCTGTTGCTGACCTCTGCCCTCGCAAGCCCCGTTTCGGCCGAAACGCTTCAGGGCGCGCTGGCGAAAGCCTATGCGTCGAACCCGACCCTGACCGGCGCGCGTGCCGGCCAGCGGGCAACCGACGAAGGCGTGCCGATCCGGAAGGCCGATGGCCGCCCCGCGCTCGACGTGCAGGGCAGCTATACCGAAAGCATCCTGAAGCCCACGATCAGCTTCACCTCGCCCCAGCGCACGCTGAACGCCCAGGCGCAGGTCACCGTGCCGCTCTATTCGGGCGGATCGGTCCGCAACGGCATCAAAGCCGCCAAGACTCGCGTCGAGGCCGGGCAGGCGAATTTGCGCGGAACCGAAGCCAGCGTGTTTTCGCAGACCGTCGCGGCCTATATGGACGTGATCCGCGACACCGCGATCGTCTCGCTCAACCAGGCCAATGTGAAGGTGCTGGAAGTCAATCTTCAGGCGACGCGCGACCGGTTCGAGGTTGGCGACGTGACCCGCACCGATGTCGCCCAGTCCGAATCGCGGCTGGCGCTGGCGCGGTCGGACCTGCAAACGGCGCAGGCGAACCTCATCACCAGCCGCGAAAATTACATCGCGCTGGTGGGCGAAGCGCCCGACAATCTGGAGCCGCCGCCGGCCTTGCCGGGCCTGCCCGCCGACCCTGCCGTCGCCGTGCAGGTGGCCCTCAACGACAATCCCGACATTGCGGCGGCCAAGAAGCAGCGCGAAGCGCGGCGTTATGACGTGAAAGCGGCGAAGGGCGCGGTGATGCCCAGCGTTTCGGCCTTCACCCAGGCCGGCTACACCAACTATCTCCATTCGCTCAACAGCAGCGCGCAGGACGCCAACGGCAATATCGTCGAAGGCCCGCAGATCAACAAGCAGGCGGCGGCCGGCGTTCAGATCAGCATCCCCCTCTATCAGGGCGGACGACCCGCCGCGCAGGTGCGGCAGAATCAGGCGCTGGAATCGCAGGCGATCGAGCAGGAGATCGAGGCGGAGCGCAGCGTGATCGCGCAGACCCGCGCGGCCTATGCGAGCTGGCAGGCATCGCTCCAGACGATCCAGTCGAGCCAGAAGGCGGTCGATGCCGCCGCCCTGTCGCTGGAGGGCGTGCGCGCGGAAAATTCGGTCGGCAGCCGAACGATCCTCGACATCCTCAACGCCGAACAGGAATCGCTGATCGCGCGGGTCGAACTCGTGTCGGCGCGGCGCAACGCCTATGTCGCTGGTTTCACGCTGCTCGCCGCGATGGGCCATGCGGAGGCGGACGATCTCGGCCTTGCCAGCGGCGCGCTCTATGACCCGATGGTCAATTATGAGCGGGTGCGCGGCAAATGGTTCGACTGGGACTTTGATCCCGCGCCCAAGCCCGTGGCCACCCGCACCGTCGATACGCCCGCGCAGGACGCCACCGTGCCGCCAGCGTCGGCCCAGCAACCTTAATCGCTTGTTAACCCGCGACGGCCATTCTAAAGCCCCAAAGGTGCGCAATGGATTTTGGACGGGGATTTTCCATGGGTGACATGACCAAGGAACCCTCGATGGAAGAGATACTCTCGTCCATCAAGCGGATCATCGCCGAGGAGGGCGAGGAAGCGGTGCAGGCAGCGTCGCCCCGCCGCACCCGCGCCGAGCCCAAGGCCGCCGCCATTCCCCCGGCGGTCGAGGAAGTGCTGGAACTGACCGAAGAGGTTGCGGAGGAACCCATGGCTGCCCCCAAGGCTGCGCCCAAGCCCATCACCCCGGCCGCGAGCGACGACACGATCCTGTCGGTCGAAAGCGAAGTCGCGGCGCGCCATTCGCTGTCGGCCCTGTCCTCCATGCTGGTCGCGCCCGCGCCGGGGCAGGACAATACGCTCGACGGCCTCGTCCGCGCGATGCTGAAGCCCATGCTGAAGGAATGGCTCGACGCCCGCCTGCCGGCTCTGGTCGAAGAGATGGTGGCGAAGGAAATCGCTCGGATCACCGGCCGCTGACAGGGTAGGGCGGGGGCGTGTCGCGCCCCGCTCCCTTTTTTGCGACGCCCCATCCCATATTCCATGATGGACAGGCGCACCCTGACGCCCGGATAGAAGGCCGGGTTTCAAGGGGGTAGCGGAATGATATTGGGCAGGCGCGCGGTGATCCAGGGTCTGTTGGCCGCGCCTTTCGTGGCTTCGCCCGGATGGGCGGCGGCCGGCGACGCCGCCGACATGGCCCGCTTCATCGCGGCCCTGCCCAAGGCCGAATATCATGTCCATCTTGAAGGGACGCTGGAAGCGGAGATGAAGTTTGCGCTCGCGAAGCGCAACGGGCTGGACCTGCCCTTCGCCGATGTCGCCGCGATGAAGGCCAGCTATCGCTATCACGACCTGCCGAGCTTCCTCGCCATCTATTATGACGGCATGAAGGTGCTGCGGACAGAGCAGGATTTCTACGATCTCGCTTATGCCTATCTGGCGAAGGCATCGTCGCAGAACATCCTCTACGCAGAGATGTTCTTCGATCCGCAAGAGCATCTGAAGCGCGGCGTGCCGATGGCGGCGGTGATCGGCGGCATCACCCGCGCCCGGCAGGACGCTGCGGCAAAGCTCGGGATCGGATCGCAGCTCATCCTCTGCTTCGTGCGCGACCTATCGGCTGAATCCGCCATGGCGGCGCTCGACGCGGCGCTGCCGTTCCGCGATCAGCTTGTCGCGGTCGGCCTCGATTCGGACGAGAAGGACAATCCCCCGATCAAGTTCGCCGCCCATTTCGCCAAGGCGCGCGCGGCCGGGCTGAAGGTCACCGCCCATTGCGACCTCAACCAGAAGGACATTCTCGACCATCTGCGCCAGGCGATCGTCGACCTGCGCGTCGACCGGATCGACCATGGCGGCAACATATTGGAATCGCCCGAACTGATCGCCGTGGCCAAGGCTCGGAACCTCTATTTCACCGTCTGCCCGACCTTCTCCGGCACGGTGCGCGGCGATGCCCCGCCCAAGGATGTTGTGCGCGGCATGATCGACGCCGGCCTCAACCTCACCATCAACTCGGACGATCCGGCCTATATGGGCAGCGAATATCTGAACGAAGTGCTGGTGAAGGCGCAGGCCCGCAGCGCGCTGACCAAGGCGGAACTGGTGATGCTTTCACGCAACGCCTTCAACGCCGGCTGGATGGACGACGCGCAGCGCGCCGCCTGCCACGCGAAACTGGACGCCTTCGCGAAGGCGGAGGGGCTAGCGGGCTGAGAATCACTGGATGCTCAAGCTCGCGACGCCCGCAATGCCACGGCGGCGCGCCCCGATCTTCCTGGATAGACGGACTGCAAATAGGCCTTTCCTAACCTATTCCGCGCTACTATCTCCGTGTTAGAGGAAAAGGCATGACCGAAAAGCGTCCCAGTGATTTGCCGACCAAATGGAAGCGTGCGCCAAACGGCGAGATGATTGCCGTAAAGGTCGTACAGTCCGATAGCGAAACCCTTGAATATGATCTGCTCGCGGCTTTTCGCTCCAATGTCCGCCGCTTGAAGCGCGAGCGCCGCGAGCGGGCCAAAGATGCAGATATCGCCGCGTAAGGCGGATAAGCCCTCGCTTTGGATTATCGCTGGCCCGAACGGGTCCGGCAAAAGCACGCTTTACAATCGCACCGACATTGACGGTTGGGGCGGTTCGATCTGGATCATCAATCCTGATTTGCTCACGCTCCGCCTCATGGAGCAGGAGGGGCTGGCGCTGAACGATGCAAATCGTTCGGCGCTGGATCACATATGGAACTGGCTTGATGCATCCATTGACGTGCATCAGACGATTGGGGTGGAAACAGTGCTATCCACCTCGAAATATCGCGCGCTGGTGGATCGCGCGAAGGCCCGCGGCTTTGACGTCAGGATGTTGTACGTCGTGCTGGAGTCAGCCGCGCTTCAGATCGAACGGGTGAAATTGAGAGTGTCGGAAGGCGGGCATGACGTCCCCGCCGACAAGATCGTCGCGCGGCGCGCGCGTTCATTCGAGCAACTGGCGATCTTCGCCAAACATCTCGATTACCTCGCTATTTTTGACAACAGCCGCGGCCAACCCAAATTGATCGCCATTAAGCGGTATAAGAAGCCACTTTCGGTGGTAGGGCCGTTGCCCGCCGATCTCAGGGCGGTTCTGGAGGCCAATCTGATCATCGAATGACGCCGCTTAATTGACGTTCCCGACGTTGCGGTTAAAGCGCGATCATGACCGAACTGCCCAAGACTTTCGACCCCGCCGACATCGAGGCCCGCTGGTACGCCCATTGGGAGGCGAACGGCTTGTTCCGCCCGGAACGGCCCGACGCCGTGCCCTTCACCATCGTCAACCCGCCGCCCAATGTGACCGGCAGCCTGCATATCGGCCATGCGCTGGACAATACGTTGCAGGACATCGTCGTGCGCTACGAGCGGCTGCGCGGCAAGGATGCGCTGTGGGTCGTGGGCACCGACCATGCCGGCATCGCCACGCAGATGGTGGTTGAGCGGCAGATGAACGCGCAGGGGCAGAAGCGCACCGACTATAGCCGCGAGGATTTCATCGCGAAGGTCTGGGAATGGAAGGCCGAAAGCGGCGGCGCGATCACGCGGCAGCTGCGGCGTCTCGGCTGCTCGATGGACTGGGCGAACGAGCGCTTCACCATGGACGAGGGCTTTTCCAAGGCCGTGGTCAAGGTGTTCGTGGAACTGCACAAGCGCGGCCTGCTCTATCGCGACAAGCGCCTCGTCAACTGGGATCCCCATTTCCGCTCCGCCATCTCCGACCTGGAGGTGGAGACCAAGGAGACGCAGGGCGGCTTCTGGCACTTCCGCTATCCGCTGGCGGACGGCGTGACGCTGGCCGATGGGAGCGACCATATCGTCGTCGCCACCACCCGGCCCGAAACGATGCTCGCCGACATGGCGGTAGCGGTGCACCCTGACGATCCGCGCTACCAAAGCGTGATCGACAAGGAGATCCTCCACCCGATCACCGGGCGGCGGCTGCGGATCGTGGGCGACGACTATGCCGACCCGGAGCTGGGATCGGGCGCGGTCAAGATCACGCCGGGCCACGACTTCAACGATTTCGAAGTGGGCAAGCGCGCGGGGTTCGCCGCCGGGCAGATGCTCAACATGTTCGACGCCGACGCGAAGGTGGTGCAGCCGACGCAATACGCATTGAAAGTCGCGATGGCAGCGGAGGAAGGCCGTTCCGCCGATGATGTGGTTGGCGCGATACCGAGGCGATTCATAGGGCTAGATCGATTTGACGCGCGCAAAGCCGTGGTCGAGGAAATGAAGTCGCTGGGCTTTCTTGTGCCGCATATCACAAAAAACAAGGAAGGCGAGGAGAGCGTCGCCGACTTTGAGCCGCGCACGATCCAGACGCCCTATGGCGACCGCTCCGGCGTGGTGATCGAGCCGTGGCTGACCGACCAATGGTATGTCGATGCGGCGAAGCTCGCCGTCGCCCCGACGCAGGCGGTGCGCGACGGCGCGATCGAAATCGTGCCCAAGACGTGGGAAAAGACCTTCTTCAACTGGATGGACAATATTCAGCCCTGGTGCGTGAGCCGGCAACTCTGGTGGGGGCATCGGATACCAGTCTGGTATGGTCCAAAATGCGTCAGGACAGATGACGGGTTTTCGGTAACTCAGTCTGCGTCAGGTTCAGCCAACGAAGACGCTTGGTTCGAGTTCGTGTATGAAAGCGAAGAGGATGCTATCGAGGCAGCCAAACGCCAATATGCTGAAATAACCAACTTAAAAATCCGCATAAGAATTGTAGATCAAGATGATCCCTCGAGGAGCTTCGATGGCGGGCGCTCACGTCAAATTGACGATGAGACGTGGGAGTTCGACCTTTACCGTGAAACTGACGTGCTCGACACCTGGTTCTCCTCGGCGCTGTGGCCGTTCGGGACGCTGGGCTGGCCCGATGGCGCACCCGAAAAGCCCCTCCCCTTCAGGGGAGGGGTTGGGGTGGGGGCTCTCGACCAGACGCAGCGCTTGCGGCAAAACCCCACCCCCAGCCCCTCCCCTGAAGGGGAGGGGAGCAATAGCCTCTTGCAACGCCACTACCCCAACGATCTCCTCATCTCCGGCTTCGACATCCTGTTCTTCTGGGACGCGCGGATGGCGATGATGGGACAAGAGTTCATGGGCGACGTTCCGTGGCGCAAGCTCTACCTCCACGGCCTCGTGCGTGCAGCGGACGGGCAGAAAATGTCCAAGTCCAAGGGCAATGTGGTCGATCCGCTGGGCCTTATAGACAAATATGGCGCCGACGCGCTGCGCTTCTTCATGGCGGCGATGGAGAGCCAGGGCCGCGACGTGAAGATGGACGAGAAGCGGGTCGAGGGCTATCGCAACTTCGCGACGAAGCTCTGGAACGCGGCGCGCTTCCTCCAGGCGAACGGCGTCACGGCCTCGACCACCCATGAAGCCCCCCACGCCACGCTCCCCGTCAACCGCTGGATCATCGCGGAAACCGTGGTGACCGTGCAGGCGATCGACACCGCCATGGCCGAACTCCGCTTCGACGCGGCCGCCAATGCCATCTACCATTTCGTCTGGGACCAGTTTTGCGACTGGTATATCGAACTCATCAAAGCGGACCTCTCCTCCGTTCGGGCTGAGCCTGTCGAAGCCCTGTCCTTCTCTTCGGAAGACAATGCGGCCCTTCGACAGGCGCAGGGCGAACGGACGGAGGAGACAAGGGCCGTCGCGGGCTGGGCGTTCGACCAGATCCTCGTCATGCTCCACCCATTCATGCCGTTCATAACCGAAGAGTTATGGAACCTGACCGGCGCGCGGGACAATGAACTGATCATCGCGCGCTGGCCGGTGGCGCTCTACGAGGTGGACAGCGAAGCGCAGGCGGAAATCGACTGGCTGATCCGGCTGGTGAGCGCCATCCGCACCGCACGGACCGAACTCAACGTGCCGCCAGGCGCGCGCATAGCGATGCAAGCGTTCACCGATGACGCGACGCTTGTGGACCGCTTGGCAAAGCTCATACCTCGTTACGAGGATATGCTGCTGCGATTGGGTAAGGTGCAGTGGGTGAGCGTGTTCAACCGCATTCTCGCGCAAGGCGCCACCGCACAAATCGTCGTCGACAACGTTACATATATCCTCGAACTCGAAGGCGTGATCGACATCGCGGCGGAAAAGGCGCGGCTGGCGAAGGCGCTGGCAGCGGCGGAGAAGGAGCGGGATTCGCTGGGCAACCGCCTGTCCAATCCGAGTTTCGTCGAAAAGGCCAAGCCCGAAGCGGTCGCCAAGGCGCGGGAGGATCATGCCGAAAAGAGCGCGGAAGCGGAAAGGCTGAAGGCGGCGCTGGAGCGGTTGGGCTAGGCATTCCTCCCCTGTAAGGGGAGGGGGACCACGAAGTGGTGGAGGGGTGTCACCCTTATCGAGAGGGCGACACCCCTCCGACAGCACTTCGTGCTGCCACCTCCCCTGCAAGGGGAGGATGGTCGTAATGCTAAGGGGCAAGGCGAACATGAGCGAACCAGCACCAGCCGCGCGCGACCTGACGCAAGGGCCTATCGCCTCGGCGCTGCTGCTGTTCGCCATTCCCACGCTGGTCGCCAATATTCTCCAGTCGCTCAATGGCTCGATCAACGCCGTCTGGGTCGGCCGCTTCCTCGGGCCGCAGGCGCTCGCGGCGACGGCCAACGCCAACATCATCATGTTCCTCATGTTCGCGCTGGTGTTCGGCTTCGGCATGGCCTCGACGGTGATAATCGGCCAGGCGATGGGCGCGCGCGACATAATCGCGGCGCGGCGCGCCTTTGGGTCGGCGGTGGGCTTCTGCTCGATCATGGGCCTCGCCGTCGCGATCGGCGGCTGGATCGGCGCGCCGGCGCTGCTGCGCGCGCTGGCGACCCCGGCGGAGGCGTTCGGGCTGGCGCTCACCTATCTGCGCGTCATCTTCGTGGCGATGCCCGCAACGCTGCTCAGCGTCATGATGATGATGGGGCTGCGCGGCGCGGGGGACGCCCGCACGCCGCTCATTTTCATGATCGTCAGCGTCGCCATCGACCTCATCCTCAATCCGGTGCTGATCCTGGGACTGGGGCCGATCCCGGCGTTCGGCATCGCCGGATCGGCGGCGGCGACGGCGGCGGCGGGCTTCGTCAGCCTGATCGGCCTGGTCGCCTTCACCTACGCCAAAGACCTGCCCCTGCGGCTGCGGGGCGCGGAACTGCGCTGGCTCTGGCCGGCGGCGGACCAGCTGCGGCTGCTCTTCGCCAAGGGGCTGCCGATGGGATTGCAGATGATCGTCATGTCCAGCTCCGCGCTGGTGATGATCGGCCTCGTCAACCGCGAAGGGCTGCTGGTGACGGCGGCCTATGGCGCGGCGCTCCAGATTTGGGGCTATCTTCAGATGCCGGCGATCGCGATGGGCGCGGCGGTCAGCGCCATGGCGGCGCAGAATATCGGCGCAGGACGCTGGGACCGGATCGGGCGGATCACCCTTTATGGCCTCGGCTATCAGCTGGCCTTCACGGGCACGATGATCGCTGTCATCCTGCTGTTCCACGGGCCGTTTCTCTCGCTGTTCCTGGGGAATGAAGAAGCGGCGATCGCAGCGGCATGGCATATGCAGCTGATCGTGACCTGGAGCTTCCTGCTGTTCGGATGCACGGCCATCCTGTTCGGCGTCATGCGCGGCAATGGCTCGGTGATGCCGCCGCTCATCATCCTCACCTTCACCCTTTTCGGGGTGCGGCTCGGCTTCTACCATCTCGCTTATCCGGTGCTGGACGCCGATGCGCTCTGGTTCAGCTTTCCGGTCAGTTCGGCCATTGCGCTGCTGCTGGCATGGGCGGTGTATGCGCAGGGGGGCTGGCGCAAGGCCAGGCTGCTGGTCCCCGTCCATGAAGAGGAATGCCGCGAGGCGGTGCAGAGCGAGGCGGAACCCGCCGGCCGTATCGCCCCGGCGGGTTAGGCCCTAGCGCCCCTGGTTGCGCCAGCGCGTAATCGTGCGGTCGAGTATGTCGTTCTCGCCGCCCGACTGCCGCCACAGATCGGTGAAGCTGGGATCGCCCGACGCCGGCCGGCGGCTCTCCTCCAGATTGTCGAGCGCGACGCGGATCGGCACGGCGACGCCCTCGCCGCAGATGATCGCCTCCCGGTTGCGCAGCGCCGGGATCGAATCGAGGAAGCCCCGCGCGCCCTCGGGCATCGCCGCCTTCACGAACGCCTGGTCGCGGTCGTTGTTGAGGCGCATCGAGATGATCGTGCCGCACTGCGACAGCACGCCTTCGGCCAGGTCCGACGGCCGCTGGGTGATGAGGCCCAGCGACACGCCATATTTGCGCCCTTCCTTGGCGATCCGCTCCAATATCTTGCGCACCGCCTGCCCGCCGCCGCTGGTCGAGTTGGGAATGTAGCGATGCGCTTCCTCGCACACCAACAGGATCGGCCGCTGCGGCTCGTCCCGCGCCCAGATGGCATAGTCGAACACCAGACGCGACAGCACCGACACAACCGTAGAGGTGATGTCGGATGGCATCGCCGACACGTCGATGATCGAGATCGGCTTGCCGTCCGACGGCAGGCGGAACACCTTCGCTATGAACGCCTGCATGGTGTCCGCGACCAGCATCCCGGAAAACATGAAGCTGTAGCGCGGGTCGGCCTTGATCTCGTCGATCTTGGTCTTGAGGCGCATATAGGGCAGCGAATTGGTGCCCTTGTCGAGCTTCCCCATTTCGTTCTGGAGGATCGTCGTCAGGTCCGACAGCAGATAGGGGATCGGTGAATCGACCGTCAGCCGGCCGATGCTTTCGGCCAGCCGGTTCTTGGTGCGCGCGGCGAGCAGGCATTTTGCGAGGATGTCGCAATCGACCGTGCGTTCGGAGCCCGACGAGGTGACGAACACCTCGCAATGCTCCTCGAAGTTCATCAGCCAATAGGGGAGGGCGAGGTTGTTGACGTCATAGACCGCGCCGTTGCCGGCGAAGGCCGCGCCATATTCGCCATGGGGATCGATCATGACGATATGCCCTTGCGGCGACAGGTCGCAGATGCGGTGGAGGATGAGCGCCGCGCTGGTCGATTTGCCGGTGCCGGTGGAGCCCAAGAGCGCGAAATGCTTGCCCAGCATCGAATCGACATAGAGGGCCGCGCGCGTGTCGCTGGTGGGATAGACGGTGCCGATCTCCACATGCGCGCGATCGTCGGCGGCGTATATCTGTTGCATGTCGTGGCTCGACACCGGGAAAATGTCCGTCCCCGGCGTCGGATAACGGGTGACGCCACGGCGAAAGCGGTAGATGCGCCCGGTCAGCTTCTCCTCGTCGCCCTCGCCCAGAAAGTCGATGTCGGCGACGATGCCCTTGGTCGCCTGATCGAGCGCCATTGCGCGGACGCTGGCGACCAGCCAGCAATTGCCGACGCGCATCTTCACCTGGCTGCCGACCTGTCCCGCCATGGCGATGCTGGGGTCGCTGTCCTGCCCGAACAGCGCGAGCCGATGCGCATCGATCAATATCTTGGAGCTGGACCCGGCGATCTGGAACACCATGCCCATCGACTGGGTGTGGGCCATATGGGCAGGCGCAGCGGCGGCAGTGAAGGATTGTGCGCCCGGCATATGGGTCATGAGCCTTTGTCGTCCCCTGGACCGGAACGTCTTCCGGCAAACAGGGTGGGTGTAGGCAGAATAGGTAAAGATTGGCTTATGCGGGCGCGCGCCCGCGTGGTTCATCGCGCGCATATGGTTGAGACGCGGTGAAGCCGCGTCCGTTTCGGACCAGATGATGTGCGCCAGGAACATGGATCATGTTTCAGGCATTGGGGAAGCGTAACCATCAGGATGCCTGTGTGACCCTTACCCTGCCGACCCATGACGCGCGCCGATCCGATGCTATCGCGATCGCCCGCGTCATCTGCATCCTGGGCGTCGTCTATGTCCATGCCTGGACTGGCCTCAACGGCGCGGAGCTGGAGGCGCTGCGCGGCAGCGCGCAGGAAAATCTCCGCTGGCTGCTGATGGAGATGTTCGGGCGGAGCGCCGTGCCTTTGCTCGGGCTGATCTCGGGCTGGCTGGTCGCGGGATCGGGCGGCACGCGCGACTGGGCCGGGCATGTCCGGCGAAAGGCGCGGACGATCCTGCTGCCGATGATCCTGTGGAACCTGCTGGCGATCCTGCTGGTGGGCGGCGCGGCCTGGCTTGCCGGGTTGCAGGCGCCCCGGCCGCAATCGGCGGCCTGGGTGGTGCAGGAAACGCTCATCCTCACTCGCAACCCCGACATCAATGTCCAGATGCCCTTCCTGCGCGACCTGTTCCTCTGCATGGTGGCCGCGCCTTTGCTGGTGCGATTGCCCGGCTGGATGCTGGTGGCGATCGGCGCTGCGGCGGCGCTCTGCCATGTCGAGGGGCTGGGGCCGCCGGTGCTGATGCGCGCCTCGATCCTGCTCTTCTTCGTCACCGGCATTTTGGCGCGGCGCGGCGGCTGGGCGGATCGCGTCGCGGCGCTGCCGCTCTGGCCCGCGCTGCTGCCTTTCGCGCTGCTGATGGGCGCGCAGCTCTACCGCGCCGTCGCGATCGGCAACGGCGGCTCGCCGGAGGCGCAGGCGGCGCTCGACCTGGCGGTGCGCGGCACGGCGACGATCGCTTTCTGGCGCATCGCCTGGGCGTTGGCCGGCACCGGCATGCGCGGCATGCTGCTGCGGATCGAGCCCTACGCCTTCTTCCTCTTCTGCGCCCACCTGATCCTGATCTGGCTCGGCGGGCCGCTGATCGGCAAGCTCACCGGCCGGATGGGATCGCCGCTCTACCCGATCTACCTGATCGCTCAGCCCTTCATCGTCCTGGCGACGGTCGTCATGATCGGCAATCTGCTCCAGCGAATCGCGCCCGGCGCGTCGGCGCTGCTGAGCGGTGGCCGTCTGAAGGGCGAGTGTCAGGCCGCTTCGCGCACTGTAATGGCCTGAGCCGCCGTCATCGCGATGGCGAAGCTGCGCTTGCGCGCCTGCGGATCGAATATCTGGCCGGTCAGCATCAACTCGTCGGCCTGCGTCCGCCGCAGAAACGCCGCCATGTCCCGCTCCACATCCGCCTGCGTACCGATGCTGGAGACGCTGAGCACATCGGACAGCATCGCCTGCGCCTGGGGCGGCAGGCTTTCATAATAGCCCGCCACCGGCGGCTGGAGCTTGCCCGGATTGCCGGTGCGCAGGCGCACGAACGCCTGCTGCATCGAACTGGCGAGCAGCTGCGCTTCCTCCCGGTCATCGGCGGCGAACACATTGTAGCCGGCCATGACATAGGGATATCTGAGCTGCCCTGAGGGGCGGAAATCGCTGCGGTAGATGGCGATCGCCTCATCGAGCGCGGCGGGCGCGAAATGCGAAGCGAAGGCATAGGGCAGCCCCAGCGCGGCGGCGAGCTGCGCGCCATAGAGGCTGGAGCCCAAGATCCAGATCGGCACCTCCGCACCCGCGCCCGGCGTCGCCTGAATGCCCAGCCGCTCGTCGCCGGCAAGAAACGCCTGCAACTCCATGACGTCGCGCGGAAACTGGTCCGGCCCGCCGGCAAGGTTGCGGCGGATCGCCTGCGCCACCCGCTGGTCGGACCCCGGCGCGCGGCCCAGCCCCAGATCCACCCGGCCGGGAAAGAGCGCATCGAGCGTCCCGAACTGCTCGGCGATCAGCAGCGGCGCATGATTGGGCAGCATGACGCCGCCCGCGCCGATGCGGATGGAGGAAGTCGCATGGCCGATATGCGCCAGCACCACCGCTGTCGCGGCCGACGCGATGCCCGCCATGCCATGATGCTCGGCGACCCAGTAGCGGTGATAGCCGAGCGCTTGCGCATGGGCGGCCAGATCGGCGGCATTGGCGAGAGCGGTCGCCACCGTGTCGCCTTCGCGCACCGGGACGAGGTCGAGCAGGGAAAAACGTGCCATGCCCGCCATATGGGGGCAGGGTGGGTTTCAGTTCAAGACGGGATCAGACCGCTCGCCCGAATCCCTGGACCGGCGTTTCGATCCGGCGGCCGAACGTGCCGGGTCGGCGCGCAACGAGCGGATTGGCGTCGCGGTCGAGCAGCGCCATCGTCTCGGTGAAGCAGGGGCGCAGCGCGACGACCGTCTCGATCAGCTCGTCCGGGCTCTCGCGCGTTTCCACGCAGCGTCGGGCGGTCATCTCGATCTGCTCGGCCATGGCGCTCAGGCGATAGGCGCCGAACTGGGCCGACTCGCCCTTCAGCGTATGCGCGGGAACGACGAGCGCAGCGGCGTTGCGCGCGCGGAAGGCGTCCTCCACGGCGCTGATCGACTTCACCCCATCCTCGCGGAAATAGCCGAGGATGCGCAGAAAGGCGGTCCCCAGCTCGGCGCGGGTCCGGGCAAAATCGCTCCAGTTGACCAGTTCGGTATCTTGGTGGGACACCAATGTGCTCCTTCACATTCTGGTCAGAACATAGGCGCGGCGCGTAAACAGGGGGTTAAAGCAAGAGCCAAGGCAATGGATTGCCGAAACAATTCAGACATGGCGAGACATGCTGAAGCGATAATCGCCAAGCTGCGCGAAGGTCCAGCCATGGGCCTGCGCCAACGCCGCCAGCTCGGTCGCGGCGATCGGATCGTCGGCCTCGATCAGGATCGCGTCAGCCTCGCGCAAGGCGCGCGCGGCGCGGAGCGCCGGCCAGGGGCATTTCATCCCGCGCGCGTTGACCTGAACCGGCGCGGACTCACTTGTTGCCATAGGGGTTCTTGGCGCTCCGCAGCGTCAGCCGCACCGGCACCGCGCCGAAGCCCAGTTCCTTGCGGATGCCGTTGACCAGATAGCGGCGGTAGCTTTCGGGCAGTTCGTCGAGCCGCGTGCCGAACAGCACGAAGGTCGGCGGCCGGGTCTTGTTCTGGGTGATGTAGCGCAGCTTGATCCGCTTGCCGCCGGGCGCGGGCGGCGGATTGGCCTCCAGCGCGCGCTCGAACCAGCGGTTGAGCACGCCGGTCGAGATACGCTGCGACCAGGCGGTGCGGGTCTCGAAGGCGACATGGATCAGGTCATCGAGACCCTTGCCGGTGGCGGCGGAGACGGTCATGATCGGCACGCCGCGCACCTGCGCCAGCCCATCGTCCAGCGCCTTCTTGATCCCCTGATAGAGCGCCGAGCCATTCTCGACCGTGTCCCACTTGTTGAGCGCGATGACGAGCGCGCGGCCTTCCTCCAGCACCTTGTCGGCGATCCGCAGATCCTGCGCCTCCAGCCCGCGCGTCGAATCGAGCAGCAGCACGACGACTTCTGCGAAGTTGACGGCATTGAGCCCGTCGCTGACCGCCAGCTTCTCCAGCTTGTCCTGCACCTTGGCGCGCTTGCGCATCCCCGCGGTGTCGATCAGGCGGACAGGGCGCTCCAGCCCGTCGCGGCTGGTCCACGACCATTCCACCGCAATGCTGTCGCGCGTGATGCCCGCTTCCGGTCCGGTCAGCAGCCGGTTTTCGCCCAGCAGCCGGTTGATGAGCGTGGACTTGCCGGCATTGGGACGGCCGACAATGGCGAGCTTCAGCGGCGCGCTCTCGTCATCCTCGTAAAATTCCTTCTCATACGCCTCGCCATCCTCGCGCTCCAAATGGGGGAGCAGCGCCTGGAACAGGTCGGCAAGCCCCTGCCCATGTTCGGCGGAAAAGGGGATCGGCTCGCCCAGGCCGAGGCCGAAGGATTCCATGACGCCCGGTTCCGCCGCCTTGCCCTCCGCCTTGTTGGCGACCAGCACCACCGGCGCGTCATTGGCGCGCAGCCAGCGGGCGATTTCCTCGTCCAGCGGGGTGACGCCGGCGCGGGCATCGATCATGAACAAGGCGACGTCGCAATTATCCACCGCCGCCTCGGTCTGCATCCGCATCCGGCCGGGCAGCGACTGGGCGTCCTCATCCTCATAGCCGGCGGTATCGACGATGGTGAAATCGAGGCCGAGCAGATGCGCTTCCCCCTCGCGCCGGTCGCGGGTGACGCCCGGCTGGTCGTCCACCAGCGCCAGCTTCTTGCCGACGAGCCGGTTGAACAGGGTGGACTTGCCGACATTGGGCCGTCCGACGATCGCTACCGTGGGCAGCATGGCCCATTTCCTTCCACATATATTATAGTTCCCCGGCGAAAGCCGGGATCCAGTCCCAAAGCGTGGAACTGGACCCCGGCCTTCGCCGGGGAAAGCGTCATTCTAGCATGATTCCCGCTTAACGGAACGCCGTCAGCTTCCCGTCGTCCGCCAGCACGTAGAGGACGTTGTTCGCGACGATCGGCGACAGGGACATGGACCGATCCAGATCGACCGTCGCCTGCACCGCGCCCGTCGCCGGATCGGCATAGACCATCTCGCCGCGCGTCGACACCACGATCAGGCGGTTGCCGGCCAGGATCGGCCCGGTCCAGCGGATCGCCTTGTCCTTCTTCTTTTCCTTCTGCCAGCGGCGCAGCTGGCTGACCCAGCGGATCTTGCCGGTCGCCCGCGCGACGCACAGCAGGCGGGCGTCGCTGGTGACGGCGAACACCCATTCGCCCGCGACCCATGGGGTGGAGATGCCGGCGATGTTGATTTCCCACAGGCGCTGGCCGCTGGTGAGTTCATAGGACGCCATGCGTCCGCCCTGACCGATCGCGAACACGCGGCCGCGATCGATCACCGGATCGGCGTCGATATCGGTCAGCGTCGCCACTGCCGTCGAGATGCTGGTGCGCGACAGCGCGTCGCCCCACAGGGTCCGGCCGTTCTCATAACGATAGGCGGTGATTTCGCCCGAGCTATATCCTGCGATCACCGTGCCCTGCGCGGCCGCCGGCGCGGCGACGCCGAAGATGCCGGTCACCTGGAGCGTGCCGCTGTCGGTCCACTGGGTTTCGCCATCGGACTGGTTCAATGCGAAAATCTGGTTGTCCTGGCCCATCACATAGACATGGCCGTTCTCCAGCGTCGGCGCGCCGCGCAGCGGACCGCCGGGATGCTTCTTCCAGATGACCGATCCGTCCGCCGCATTGAGCGCGAACACGTCGCCAAAGCCGGTGCTGGCAAACAGTTTGTCGCCGATCGCGCTTACGCCACCGCCGAACAGCGCGCGGCCATTGCCCTTGCCCTCCGCCGGCAGGCTGGTCTGCCAGACTTTGCCGCCGCTCGCCGCGTCGAACGCGATCACATGCGCGCCCGCGTCGATCACGAACAGCTTGCCGCCGGCAACGACCGGCGCGGCGGCGAGCCGCGCCTGGGGCGAACTGCCCTCGATCGATGCGGACCAGATCTGGCTCGGCGACCCGCCGAGCGACACATGGCCGACCATCTTGGAAGGGTCACCGCCCGGCTGCGCCCAGGCGTCGTTGACGACCGGCGCGGGCAGGGTGACAGGCACGTCGGCCAGCGCGGGATCGACCTCGACCCCCTGTTCGTTGGACAGGATCGAAATGCGGTTGCCCACCACCGGGGTCTTGGGGCCGCCCTTCTTGCCGCCGATGATGCCGCATCCGCCCAGCAGCGCGATGATCGCAGCCACGGTGACGACATGCCCCAACTTCTTGATCGCCATCGGCTTCATCATCCTTCGGTGGTTTCGGCCGGTTCGACCGCATCGACGCCCATCGCACCCGCCATCTGACGCGCGCGTGAACGGATGGTTTCAGGGACATTCTTGTCCTTCGCCATGGCGGCGAACATCGGCCCGGCCAGGTCGGTCTTGCCCATGGAAGCATAGGCCAGCGCCACCAGTTCGCCCGCGCTGCCGAACCAGGGCGCGCCCTCGATCGCCAGCGGCTTCAGCCGGTCCACGACCTGCTGGGGCGTCAAACTGCCATATTCGAGCGCGGTCTGGCGGATGAGCGCCAGGTCGCGATAGGGCTGGTCCAGCCCTTTGTCGGCCGCCATGGCGCTATAGATGGCGATCGCGCCCTTGGCGTCGCCCTTGCGCGCCGCGACGCCAGCCTTCGTCAGCAGCGCCGACGCGCGATAGCCAGGCTGGCTTGCCTTGGTGAGTGCATCCAGTTCCTTGGCGTCGGGAGTTCCGCCGCCCACGGCACTGGTCAGCACCGCATCCATCTTCTCCGATACGGCCTCGGACTGCTGGCGGCTATGATGCTGCCAGTAGAGCCAGCCCCCGAACGCCGCGAGGCCAAGCACCAGAACCGCCAGAGCGATGCGGCCATAACGCTGCCAGAAGGTCAGAAGCTGGTCCTGACGGACGGCTTCATCGACCTCGCGCATGAAGACTTCGCTATTTTGCGGCGTCAGGGCCACGATATTCTCCAGGAAACGGATCAGAAACGAATGCGGCGGAAGGCGCGATCAATAGCGGCGCTCTGCGCCCACGCAAATCACTTTTTCGGGCGATAGACCTGTTCTTCGGTGGGGAAGCTGCGGCTTCGCACATCGGCGGCGTAGCGTTCCGCCGTCCGGCCGATGATCTCGGCGATATTCTCGAACCGTTTGACAAAGCGGGGCACGCGCTCGAACATGCCGAGCATGTCTTCGGTGACGAGCACCTGGCCATCGCAATGGGCCGACGCGCCGATGCCGATCACCGGAACCGGCACGCCGTCGGTGACGGCGACAGCGATCTCCTCCATCACCCCTTCGATCACCATGGCGAAAGCGCCCGCGTCGGCGACGGCCTTGGCATCGGACACGATCTTCTCATGCTCCTCCCGGCTCTTGCCCCGCGCGCCATAGCCGCCCAGCGCATTCACCGCCTGCGGGGTGAGGCCCACATGCGCCATCACCGGGATGCCGCGCTGGCTGAGGAACGCGATCGTCTCCGCCATCGCGACCCCGCCCTCCAGCTTCACCGCCGCCGCGCCGGTTTCCGCCATGATGCGGCTGGCGCTGGCGAAGGCTTTGCTCGGCGATGCTTCGTAGCTGCCGAAGGGCATGTCGACGATGACGAGGCTATGATAGCTGCCCCGCACCACCGCCGCCCCATGGGCGATCATCATGTCGAGCGTGACCGCCAGCGTTGAGGGCAGGCCGTAGATCACCTGCCCCAGCGAATCGCCGACCAGCAGCATGTCGCAATGCGGATCGAGCAGCTGCGCCTGCCGCGCGGTGTAGGCGGTCAGCATCACCAGCGGATCGGCGGTGCGGCCATCCACCTTGCGGCGCTGGACGGCCGGCACGGTCAGCCGCTTCATCGGCGCGGGCGTGGGATTGGCGCGGCTGGTCGCGGTGTCGAGCGTGAAAGTCGTGGACATGCGCGCGACTTAGCCCAGCAGGGGCGAGCGCGCAAATAGTGGAGGGATGCCGCCGCTACCTGTTGAGCAGCCTTTGCTCCATCAATGTTCGCATGTCTCGCCGCCCATCGGCGATCAGCAGGATAAGCACGACATTGTCCACTAAGCTATAGATCAGGCGATAGGGCGGATACACGAGCTGTCTCACGTCCTTCATACCCGATGCCGTCAGTTCCTGAGGAACCGAGCCGCGCAACGGAAAATTCTGCAATGACCGGACGCGTTCGGTTAGCCGGTCCAGCAGATCGTCGGCATCCTCGATCGTCCTCACCTCTGCGAGATAAGCGTGGATGGACCGGAGATCATCGTTGGCCGGCCCGGTCAATATCACGTCATAGCGCGTGTCACTCATCTTCGGCCCGGTCACGCGCTTTCAACTGGGCTACAGCTTCATCCCAGGGGATTGTGCGCCCAGCCTTGAAATCCTCCAGGCCGAGCGCCACGATCTTGAGCATCGCCAGTGTCTCTTGGGTTTTCTCATATTCCCGGATGTCTTGGACGATCGCCTTCGCCTCGCCATTTTGGGTGAGGATCATTGGCTCCGCGCCGTCGTGGAGTTCGGCTAGGATTTCGGCGGCGTTGGCCTTGAAATAGCTGATCGGTTTGATCCGGGTGGAATAACGCATTGGGGCAGTCCTCGATCAAATGAGGACCAAATATAGTCTAATGTACTGGCTTAAGCAAACGAGGCGGCATTGCCGCCGCCCCGCTCCACTCGGATCATCAGAAGCTGAACTTGATCGTCCCGCCCCAGGTCCGGGGATCGCCCGGCTGGCCCGCGATCAGGCCGACATTGCCCGGCGCGACTTGCAACAGTTCGATATAGTTCACGTCGAACGCATTGCGGACCCAGCCGAACACATCGAAGCCGTCGCCGCGGAAGCCCCCGCGGAAATTGGTGAGGGCATAGCCTTTCACCTCCGTATAGGCGGACGGTGAAGCGTTGGAGTTCCAGCGCGAGCGATAATTGCCGTCGACGCCCAGATAGACCTGGCCGTCCTTGTCCAGCAACGTCACCGGCACATTATATTCCGCGCCGTAAGAGAAGGCCCATTTGGAAACGCCCGGCAGCTGCTGTCCGGAAATGTCGCAATTGGGCCGGCTGAAGCCGCCGGGGGTGCCGGGCGCGCTCCACTGCGCCGAATTGGTCGTCACCGTGCCGCCCGCCAGTTCGGGCGGGCAGGGGGCATCGACGAACTTCTTATATTTGGCGTCGGTATAGGCGCCGTTGGCATAGGCGGTGAAGCGATCGCTGGCGACCACCTTGAAATCCGCCTCGATGCCCTGCGAGCGCACCTTTTCCGCATTGGCGAGATAGCCGCGCAGTACGCCGAACTGGCCGTTGTTCACCGTCGCCTGGAAATTCTTGATCTCGGTGCGGAAGGCGGTGAGGTTGAAGGTCGCGCGCCGATCCCAGAACTGGGTCTTGAGGCCGATCTCATAATGGTTGACCGATTCTGGCTTCACCGTGCCGGCGCTGGTGATCGGCTGGTTGTTGCTGTCGAGCGGCAGGCCATTCTGGTTGATGCCGATCGTCTTGAAGCTCTTGGCATAGGTGGCATAGGCCAGAATGTCCGGCGCGATCTTGTAGTTGACGTTGAAGTCGTAGGTGAAGTTCCAGTCGGTGGCCGACGGCGCGCTGATCTGCGGCTGATAGACGCCGCATTGCGCGGTCAGCACCGAATTGCCGGTCGTGGCGGTGGGCGCGCAACTGCTGATGACCTGACCCGTCCCGGTCGTGACCACGCGCTGGTAGAAGCCCGACTTCTTGTCATAGTTCACGCGCGCGCCGGGCTGAATGGTGAGTTCGGGCGTCGCCTTCCAGCTCAGCTGGCCGAACAGGGCGGCGCTGGTGCTTTTCAGATATTGCGTGTTCGTGGCGGTCAGCCCGTTCAGCACGTCGCGATTATAGACATTATTGGGGTCAGTCGAAGGCGACAGGTTCCATCGGGTGGCGTCGCGACCCTGCGATTCGGTGCCCTGGGTATCGATCCGCTGCTTGAAGCCGAACGCACCCAGCACGAAGTCGATCGATTCGCTTTCGTAATTGTAACGGAATTCCTGGCTATACTGGTCCTGCTGCGACGGGTTTTGCGATCGGGCGACCACAGCAAGGCCGGTGAAGTCGCGGTCATTCTCCGGCTTCCAGTCCCAGAAGCGCCAGGCCGTGACCGATGTCAGCGTGCCGGGGCCGACATCCCATTTGACCCGCAGCGACGCGCCGCCGATCTTGTTTCCGGCATTGAGGCTGGAATCGAGATCGGTCAGCCGGTCATAGGGATTGCGGCTCGGCACCTGATAGGCGCGGCCATTGGCGTTGGCGGCGGCGACCAGCGCGTCATATTGCCGCGCAAGCGCGCGCTGGGTGCGCCCGACGCGCACGAACACCGTGCCGCAGCATTCGGGATCCTGCTTGCTGTAATCGCCCGACAGGGTGATGGCGAGGTCGTCATTGGGCTGGAACAGCAATTGCCCGCGAATGCCCAGATTGTCCTGCTCGTTGATCCAGCGCTGCGATGTCACATTATAGATGGTGCCGCGCCGGCTGGTCGAAGCGATCGCGACGCGCGCGGCCAGCGTGTCCGACAGCGGACCGGAAATGGCCGCCTTGCCCTGGCGATAATTGAGGTTGCCGACGGTCAGTTCGGCCCGTCCCTCAAACTCGAAGGTCGGCTGGTTGGTGGTGATGTTGATCGCCCCGGCGGTCGTGTTCTTGCCGTAGAGAGTCCCCTGCGGCCCGCGCAGCACTTCCACCTGCGCGACATCAAGGAAGTCGAAGGTCGCAGCGGCCACGCGGCTGTTATAGACATCATCGACATAGATGCCGACACCCTGCTCGAACCCGTCGCTGGTCAGGCCGAAGGGCACGCCCAGGCCACGGATGTTGACCGATGTGTTGCGCGGGTTGGAGGTATAGACCTGGAGCGTGGGGGCAAGCTGTTGCAGCTTCACCACGTTGAAATTGCCGGTCGCCTCGATGCTGTCGCCCCGGATCACCGATATGGCGAGCGGCACTTCCTGCGCCGTTTCCGCGCGGCGGCGGGCGGTGACGACGATCACATCGCCACGGCTTGGCTGGTCGACGGCGCTCTGTTCGGGCGCAGCTTCTGCGGCCGGCAGCGGCGCTGCGGTCTGGCCCGAGGCGGCGGTGGCGATGAAGGTCGAGCCCGCCACGCCGGCAAGCAATATGGTACGCGCAATCATGATGATCCCCTTTTATCCGGCGGTCCGGTGGTCGTTTGATCGCGGCAGTTCCGGCAGTCCGGTCATAGCCGATATGGTCGGGATGATCGTTGGTCGGCGGCTCACCCCCTTGCCGCCTGTGGGCCTTATGGCCCTTGTCTGCTCGCCCCCTTGGCCTCGCCTATCCGGCGGTCAGGCGGGTCTTTTCCGTCACGTCGATCTGCACCACCCGCGCGTCATGCACGGTCAGCGTGATCGATCCGAAGCGCAGCCCCTCCAGCACCCCGCGCACCTTGTCGATGCTGGCGGCGATGTCGGGGCGCGTCGCGTCGACGCGCGCCGCGTGGAAAGCGGAATGTCCCTGTTCGTTCATACGGCCCTCTTTCCGACCTATTATCTCAACTGTGAAGATAGACAAAAAAGCAAATATAAGGGGCGCGCAAGTTTGTCTTGTCGCGCCCCTCGGGGGTGAGCCTTATGGGTGGAGCGGGTGCGGCGGCTTTTCCTGCGGCAGCAGGGGCGCGGCGGGGCGCATCTGCCGCACGGCGCTCGCCTGCTCCTGCGCATTGTCGATCAGCCGTTCCAGCAAAGCCTGCCCGAACGCCCAGTCGCCCAGCCCGGAGTCGGCGTTGATGTGACCCGCATGACCCGCATCGACGAACTGGCTGCCCCAATTCTTGCCGATGCTGTGGGCGCGCTCGAAGAAGATATACGGGTCATCGCGGCTGGCGACGAGGATCGAGGGGAAGGGCAGTTGCGCGCGGGGCGTCGGGCCGAAGCCGCCGATCGTTTCGGGCGTCTCCATCCGGTCGCAATCGGGCGGCGCGACCAGCAGCGCGCCTGTCACCGGCCAGCCATAGGCCTGGCTCTGGAGCGCGCCCCACCAGGCGACGGCCATGCAGCCGAGGCTATGCGCCGCCAGCACCACCGGGCCGTTCGCTTCGCGGATAGCCGCGTCGAGCCGCGTGACCCAGGCGTTGCGGTTCGGGCTGGCCCAACTGCCGAGGTCCACGCGCTGGCAATCGCCCCGCTTGCGCTCCCACAAGCTCTGCCAATGGCTCGGCCCGCTGTTGTTGAGGCCGGGGATGGTCAGCACGACCGGCTGGCGCGCCTCGCCCGTGAATCCGAATCGCTCCATAGTCTGATCCTCATCCTTCGTTGCGAGCCTTTTCATTTAAATCTATCGTTGCGATAGACAATGGCTTGGCGACGAAATGTGGTGAAATTTGGGCAGTCGGAAAAAGGCCAAACAGCTGTCCCACTCGCTGTTCCACTTAACGCGCCAAACGCCCGAAATCGCGTCCGTTTCCTGGCCCGCAAGCAAGTGTCATGCGCCTTGCAAAAAATGCGCTATGTTGGTGCAACCGGGGGATCGCCGAAGGGTTCCTCCGCCTCACCTCGAAAGGAGCGAAAAGCCCATGAAGATCAATCGTAGCGGCTCGGCCGTCTGGACCGGCGGATTGAAGGACGGCAAGGGTGCGATCTCGACCCAGAGCGGCGCGCTGAGCGCCTATCCCTATGGCTTTGCCGCCCGGTTCGAGGGGCAGCCGGGCAGCAACCCGGAGGAACTGATCGCCGCCGCCCACGCTTCCTGTTTCACCATGGCGCTCTCGCTGATCCTCAGCGAAGCGGGTCTCACCGCCGAGAAGATGGAGACCAGCGCCGTCGTGACGCTCGAGAGCCAGGATGGCGGCTTTGCCGTCACCGCCAGCCGCCTCACGCTCAAGGCCACCATCCCCGGCGCGGACGACGCCACCTTCCAGGAACTGGCAGGCAAGGCGAAGGCGAACTGCCCGATCTCCAAGCTGCTCAACGCCGAGATCAGCCTTGAGGCGGAACTGCTGAACTGACGACCGGCAGAGATTTGGACAGGGCTTGGGCGCGGACATGCTCGCGCCAGGCGATATAGAGGCCGCTGGCGATGATGAGGACTGCGCCGATCCACGTCGTCGCCATCGGCCACCCCTCGCCGATGAACGCGCCGAGCAGGGTGGTCCAGATGATCGCGCTATAGTCCATCGGCAGCACGACAGACACCGGACCGAAGCGCAGCGCCGCCGTCAGCAAGATCTGCGCCGCGCCACCGACCACGCCGATGACCAGGAGCAGACCCCAGGTCTCCGCGTCATGTGGCTGGGCGAAGAACAGCATGGCTATGCCCAGCGGCGCCATCGACAACAAGGTGAACCAGAAGACGACCGTGCCTGCCTGCTCGGTGCGGCCCAGTTCCCGCAGCACCAGGCTGACCATCGCCGTCACGACGGCGGCGGCTAGCGCGACCGCGACCCCTTCGGCCGGGAAATGCCCCGCGTCCGGGCGGACCATCACCAGCACCCCGGCAAAGCCCAGCAGCACCGCGCCCCAGCGATGAATGCCGGTCGCCTCGCGCAGGATGAGGGCGGACAGGATCGTCCCGAAAATCGGCATGGTGAAGCCGATCGTCGCCGCCTCGGCTGGCGGCAGCAGGATATAGGACAGGAAATTCAGCAGCATGCCGACAAGGCCGATCGTCATCCGCGCGGCATGGACGCCGATGCGGCTGGTGCGGATCGTGCCGATGCCGCTCGTCATCGCAACCGTGGCGAACACCACCGGAATCGCAATCAGCTGCCGATAGAAGGCCGTTTCGATCAGGTTGACGCCATGGTTGGCGGCGATCCGGCCAGTGACGAACATGATCGACAGGCACAGGACCGCAACCAGGCGCAGCGCCATCGCAAGCAGCGGGCGATGGGGGCGAGAGGGGACGGCGTCGGTCACGCAACCCCCTTAGCCCGGTCGCGCCGCAGCGCAACCGGGCCAGTTGTCAGGTGATGGGCTTGCGGAACTTGAGCGTCATCCGGTCGCTCTCGCCGATTGCGAGATATTTGGCCTTGTCGACCTCGCCGTTGCGCAGAACCGGGGGCAGGGTCCACACGCCCTTTTCCCAGTCCGCCGTATCCTTGGGATTGGCGTTCACCTCCGAAGCGCCGACAAACTCGAAGCCCGCCTCCTGCGCGATGCGCTTGATCGTCGAGACCTTGAGATAGCCGCTCGTCTTTTCGAGCGCGGTATCGCGGCTTTCGGGCAGGCGATGGTCGACCACGCCCAGCGTGCCGCCGGGCTTCAGCATCGTGAAGAAGGCCTTGAACGTCTCGCCTTCCTTGCCGCCCATGACCATATTGTGGACGTTGCGGAAGGTCAGCACCGTGTCCACGCTGCCCGCCGGGATCTGCGCCGCTTCCTCGGGATAGGCGACGACCTTCACCTTGCCATAGACATCGGGCTTCGCGGCCAGAAATTCCTTATATCTGGGCAGGTAGCCGCCGGTCGGCTGAAGCGCGTAGAAAGTGCCGGATTGCGCCAGCAGCGGGGCCAGAATTTCGGTGTACCAGCCGCCGCTCGGCGAATATTCGACCACCGTCTGCCCCGGCGTCACGCCGAAGAAGGTCAGCGTCTCGACCGGATGGCGATATGAGTCGCGCGCCACATTGGCGGGGGTGCGGGTCGGCGCGGCCACCGCGGCGGCGATCGGGTCGGCGGGCGCGCCATGGCCGGCATGCTGTGCAACGGCCGCGCCGAGCGGCAGAAGGGCGGCGACGAGGGCAAGGGGGACGAGACGGTTCATGGGGGAATCCTCTCTCTTCAGGGGGAGAGAGGAGGATGTGCCCCGCCCGGCCGGGCGAGGCAAGCGAAACCCGTGTGTTAGCCCTTAGAGACAGGCTTCCAGGAACGGCTGGTCGAACCCGAACTGGCGCGCCTTGTCGAGCGTATAGGGGCGCAGGCCCATGGAGCGATATTCGCCCACAATCTTCCCGCTGTCGTCCTCGTCATGATATTCGAACTTGAACAATTCCTGCGTGACGATGACGTCGCCTTCCATGCCGATCACTTCGGTGATGTTGGTGACGCGGCGCGACCCGTCGCGCAGGCGCTTCACCTGCACGATCAAATCCACCGAATCGGCGATCTGCTTGGAAATCGCTTCCTTCGGGATCTTGATGTCGCCCATCAGGATCATGTTTTCCATACGGCCCAGGCATTCGCGCGGCGAGTTGCTGTGCAGCGTGCACATGGAGCCATCATGGCCGGTGTTCATCGCGGCGAGCAGGTCGAAGCACTCCGCGCCACGAATTTCGCCCAGGATGATCCGGTCCGGCCGCATACGCAGCGCGTTCTTGACGAGATCGCCGATGGTGATTGCGCCCTGACCCTCCAGGTTCGGCGGGCGGGTTTCGAGCGGCAGCCAGTGCGGCTGTTGCAGCCGCAGTTCCGCCGCGTCCTCGATCGTCAGCACGCGCTCGCCCGGATCGATCATCTTCGACAGGGCATTGAGCATCGTCGTTTTGCCCGAGCCAGTACCGCCCGAAATGACGATGTTGAAGCGGCACGCGCCCGCGATCTTGAGCGCGGTCGCCATCTTCTGGTTCATCGCGCCCCATTGGGCGAGCATGTCGATGGTGATCGGCTTGGCGGAGAATTTACGAATCGAGATGGCGGTGCCGCGCAGGCTGAGCGGCGGCACGATCACGTTGACGCGGCTGCCGTCGGGCAGGCGGGCGTCGGCCAGCGGCGTGGTCTGGTCGACCCGGCGGCCGACCTTGTTCACGATGCGCTGCGCGATCTGGAACAGATGCTCCTCGTCGCGGAACTTGATCGGCGCGATCTGGAGCTTGCCCTTCTTTTCGATATAGGTCTGTTCCGGGCCGTTCACCATGATGTCGCTCACATCCGGGTCTGCCAGCAGCTCCTCGAGCGGCCCCAGGCCCAGCAACTCGTCCACCAGAACTTTTTCCAGCGCGAACTGCTCGCGCCGGTTGAGGGTCAGCTTTAGTTCCGCCAGCACCTCCATGATGATCGGGCGGAATTCCTCCGCCAGCTCATCCTTGGTGAGCGTCGCCGCCGCTTCGGGATCGACGCGCTCCAGCAGGCGGGGCAGCACCTGTTCTTTGATCTTGTGAACGCTCGCCTCGAACCCCTGCGGCCCGGCATCGGCCACATGCTCGGCATTGGCGCGGTCGGACAGGCGCGCCATGGCGTCGGCATTGCGCTGCATCTGGCTCGTCGGGGCGGACAGCGGATCGAACGGCGCTTCGCCGGGCAGGGATGCGATATCGAGCGGGGGGAACTGGTCGCCGCCGCGCGGCGCTTCCTGCGCTGCGCCATTGCCCTGCATCGGCTTGGCCACGCCGAAGCCGGCTTTCATTCCGGCAGGTCCATTCTTCCGTCCAAAGGCGCTCATAGGTCTCCGCCATCAAATCGGGACCGCGCGAGCCCTAAAAGGCCCGCCGATCCAAGAGAGTCAGGGAAGGTGAATAGGGCGGAAACTTTGACAAATGGCTAATGGGCGGGGGCGCGGCGCTCCGCCAGTATCTCGACCTCGTTGGGATGATACCAGTGGCCGTCCCAGCAGCGGGCAGGGGCCTCGGCGCGAGCCGGCGCGGGGGCGGCGGGGCGGATGGCGCCGGGGAGGGCCGCTACCGGGGTCAGGTAAGTGCCTTTGGGGGACGGCGGATCGTCCGCCTTGCGCATCCCCAGTTCCAGCGCCTCGAAATCCCAGGCCCGGATAAGATCGCAGCGGATGGCAGGGGCGGGCGGATGGACGAAGGCGCGATGCAACTCGTGCCAGGGCGTGACCGCGCCGATCAGCAGCGCGCCGATCAGCCATGGCCGGACTCGAGGCGTCGTGACGATCGCCTCGGCCGTCAGCACCGCCAGGATGGCGAGCGCGGTGATCGACGCCCGCATCATGAAGTCGATCGACCAGCCGACCCGCACCAGCGGCACGGCCATCAGGACGAGCAGCGTCAGGATCAGGCTGTCACGCCCGAACCGGCTGGCGGACGCGGCGAACAGCAGCGGAACGGCAAAGACGCCGACCTCCAGCAGCAGGAACAGCGCCCATTGCGCGATCGGCAGCGGCGCGATCCGCGCGCCCACCCCGTCCCCCGCGCCGGAGGCCAGATAGAGCAGCGAGGGCAGGGCGATCAAGCTGGCGAGAGCGGGCAGCAGGATGTCGGCGGGGCGAAGGCTGCGGCTCAGGAGGCTGCGCACGCCGGCGAGCGCGGCGAAGGGCAGGCCGCCGGCAAGTCCCAGCGGCGACCAGAGCGCGCAAAGCGGCATCAGCACCAGCCAGGGGGCCAGCGGCGCGCGACCGCTGCGCCAGAGGAGGAATCCCACCGCGCCGACCCATCCGGACAAGCCATGCTGCGGCACCCAGAAGAGCAGGGTCATGGTCGAGGAATATTGGAGGAACGCCCAATTCTCCATATGGTCGGACAGGCCATCTCGCACCAGCAGCCGGCCCAGAGCATCGAGACCGCTGAACGCAATCACGACGGCAAGGGCGATCCATTTGGCGCGGCGGCTGTCGAACAAGGTTGATCCGAGCGCGAGCAGCGTGCCGATCAGGACGGCGTTCTGCGCCAGCAGCGCCATGTCCGCTGCCGCGCCGCCACCCGCCTTGCCGATGAGCGCCGGCAGCAGGAACATGCCGATCGGCGCGCGCAGCAGCAGCGGCCCACTCTCGCTCGCATAAGCGAAAGGCCAGGGATTGACCGCCATGTCGCGCAGCACGGCGAAACGCACCTGCCAGTCGATATTGGCGTAGAAGAACCGCCCTTCGCCGCTCAGCAGCAGCAGGATCGCGCTGACCCCGATGCACAGCAGCAATGCGCCGAACGTCGGCCCGTCCCGCGCCGGCATGGCGCGCAGGATCGCGCGACAGAGGAACAGGATCGCAAGGGCGGCAAGCGGGTAAGCCCAGACCGGACCCAGCCCGAGAAAGCGCCAGAGCAGCAATTGGTCGAAGCCCAGCCAGCCGACAAGGAGGACGAAGAGCCAGCCGGACGGGACGACCCGCTCCAGCAAGCGGCGCGCCGGGTGTGTCGAACGGGGTAGGGCAGCCTCGCGCATCGACGCCACCATGGCAAAGAAAAAGGGGCGCGGAAAGCGCCCCTCTCTCGATGGTCAGCGCGGGCGAGGCTGGCTCAGCCGGCTTTCTCCGCCAGCACGGTCAGACCCTTCTCATTCACCTCAGCAAAGCCGCCCTGAACCGGAATGATCTCCGGCGTAGCGCCAGCCGATGCGAAAATCTGGATGCTGCCGTCGCGGACCGTCGACATGAAAGGCGCATGGCCCTCCAGCACGCCGAAATCGCCGTCCGTGCCGGGCACGACCACCTGCCACACCTCCTGCGATCGGACGAGCTTCTCGGGCGTCACCAGTTCAAAATGCAGTGCCATTCTATAATCTCCCCCCTCCCTTCCAGGGAGGGGCCGGGGGTGGGTGCCATCGCCATGCGATGGCCTGCGCCCTAGCCGAGAGGCGGGAGGCGCGCTTCGCTCGCTACCCACCCCTCAATCCCCTCCCTGAAAGGGAGGGGAGGCTTTGTTGCTTACGCCGCCTCGGCCGCCAGCTTCTTGGCCTTTTCGACCGCCTCGTCGATGCCGCCGACCATGTAGAAGGCGTTTTCGGGCAGATGGTCATATTCGCCCTCGACCACCGCCTTGAACGACTTCACCGTGTCCTCGATCTGGACGAACTTGCCGCTGATGCCGGTAAAGACTTCGGCGACGTGGAAGGGCTGCGACAGGAACTTCTGGATCTTGCGCGCGCGAGCGACGGTCAGCTTGTCCTCTTCGGACAGCTCGTCCATGCCCAGAATGGCGATGATGTCCTGAAGCGACTTGTATTTCTGAAGGATCGACTGGACCGCGCGGGCGGTGTCATAATGTTCCTGACCCACGGTGCGCGGCTCCAGCACGCGGCTGGTGGAGTCAAGCGGATCGACCGCCGGGTAGATGCCCAGTTCCGAGATCGCGCGGTTGAGCACGGTGGTCGCGTCCAGGTGCGCGAAGCTGGTGGCCGGCGCGGGGTCGGTCAGGTCGTCCGCGGGAACGTAGACGGCCTGCACCGAAGTGATCGACCCCTTGTTGGTGGAGGTGATGCGCTCCTGCAGCGCGCCCATGTCGGTTGAAAGGGTCGGCTGATAGCCCACCGCCGAAGGAATACGGCCGAGCAGCGCCGACACTTCCGCGCCCGCCTGGGTGAAGCGGAAGATGTTGTCGACGAAGAACAGCACGTCCTGATTCTCGACGTCGCGGAAATATTCGGCGATCGTCAGGCCCGACAGGGCAACGCGGGCGCGCGCGCCCGGCGGCTCGTTCATCTGGCCGTAAACGAGCGCGACCTTCGATCCTTCGCTGATGGCGTTGCCGTCGGCATCCTTGGCGATGACGCCCGCGTCGAGGAACTCGTGGTAAAGGTCGTTGCCCTCGCGCGTCCGCTCACCCACGCCCGCGAACACGGAGGTGCCGCCATGGCCCTTCGCGATGTTGTTGATGAGTTCCTGGATCAGCACGGTCTTGCCGACGCCCGCGCCGCCGAACAGGCCGATCTTGCCGCCCTTCGCATAAGGTGCGAGCAGGTCGATCACCTTGATGCCGGTGACGAGGATCGCGCTTTCGGTCGACTGGTCGACGAACTCGGGGGCCTTGGCGTGGATCGGCGACTTGAGGTCGGTGGCGACCGGGCCGCGCTCGTCGATCGGCTCGCCGACGACGTTCAGGATGCGGCCGAGCGTCGCGGGGCCGACGGGCACGCTGATCTGCGCGCCGGTGTCGGTCACTTCCTGACCGCGAGTCAGGCCGTCGGTCGAGTCCATCGCTATGGTGCGGACGGTGTTCTCACCGAGATGCTGGGCGACTTCCAGCACCAGGCGCTGGCCGTTATTGCTGGTTTCCAGCGCCGAAAGGATCGCGGGGAGCGCATCGGGGAAGGTCACGTCGACGACGGCGCCGATGACCTGCGAAATGCGGCCTACATTGTTGGTGGTTGCCAT
>ERZ1292632.141-Hain-H43-01um-R2-141-length-71799-cov-7_pt1 | contig 71799 bp, 65 predicted proteins | sample MGYA00564407_ERZ1292632 | MGnify/ENA primary metagenome ERZ1292632 (study PRJEB36523, sample SAMEA6512637) | groundwater metagenome | collected 2019-01-08 | study: AquaDiva: Metagenomics assemblies of 32 groundwater samples | reverse complement strand
AACCCGCGACTACGCCGCGTTCCTTCGCATTACCGCTTCCTCGCGATAAGCGATCTTATGCTTAGCTGCGCATAAGATCGCCCAGGCTTCGGCATAGGCGTCGTAGACCGCGATCTGGTCGACGGAGAGGCAATGTTCGAGTATCTCGTATTCGACCCCAGCGAACGACAGCGCTCGCGCGGTGTAGAGCCCTAGCGATTTGAGATCGCGGGCGACCAGTTCCATTGCGGCAATGCCGCCATCGCGAATGTCGGCGACGAAGGCCTCGCGGTTGGCGAAGGCGGTTTCCGGTCCCCAGAGGCCAAGCCGGGTCGCATAGGCGAGATTGTTGACGTCTGACGCCCCGGTTGCCGAGGCATAGAGCACGCGGGCGCGCGGCAGCAGGTTCTGAAGCCGCACTCCGGCAACGCCTTGCTCCGATCCCTTGACCTTACCGCGTGAGCCTTCGCCGCCCGCAGCGTTGGCCATGGCGTGGGCTTCGTCGAAGACGATCACCCCGTCGAAGTCGTCACCCGCCCATTCGAGGATCTGCTCGAGCCGGGTCGCATCGCTGCGGCCTGAGCGAAGGGTCGGATAGGTGACGAAGAGGATGCCCTCGCGCATCCCGACCGGGACCCCGAGCTTCCATTGCCCGAGCGGCTGGACGTCGATCGGCAGGCCCCCAAGTGCGCTCCAGTCGCGGCGCGCGTCTTCGAGCAGCGCTTCGTTCTTTGAAATCCAGATATGGCGGCGCTCGCCCCTCACCCAGCGATCGAGGATGACCGAGGCAACCTGCCGGCCTTTGCCTGCACCGGTCCCGTCGCCAAGGAAGTAGCCCATCCGGTAGGTCTGGCCCTCGGCGCTCGCCTTCAGCACGCAGCCCTTGTCGTCGGGCTCGAACTTTCCCGAGAGATCGCGGGAATGGGCGTTCGCGGCATAGATCAGGGTCTCGGTCTGCGCGGCGGAGAGAACGCCTTTGGCGATAAGATCGGAAGGCAGCTGCGGCACCGCTTCGGGCACCGGCGCGGTGATCGATCCCATCGCGACCGATTCCACCAGTGGCGTCGGATGTTCGACTGCGCCCGTAATCGCGATGCGGCTCGGCCGGTAGGGCAGATAATGCCCGACCTGCTCGGCGATCGGCGCGGGCGCATCGAGTGGTTGGTAAGCCAGCGGCTGGATCGACGGCGCGGCCGCGATGGGCCGAACCGCGAGCGGGACCGGTTTGCTCGGCCGTGCGACGAGCCGCAGCGGGAGCGCCGGTCTTTGGGCGATGATCGGCTCAGCGACCTGCCCCGTGCGATCGGGCAAAAGGTCGACCAGGAAGCAGAGCTCGGCAAAGTTCACGGGCTTGGCGATGGCCGGACTATCGCCGCCATCGACCTTGTCGAGCACCAAGAGCCGGGTGGTGATCGAGGTTCCCTGCTTGATGAAACCGCGCTCAATCGCGGCGTTGAGCCGCAGCGCCACCGGGCCGGTGATCCCAGCAAGGAAGCGCGGCAGGTCGAACCATTCGGGCATCACCGCGACGAGGCGACCACCGGGGAGCAGCCGCTTCCAGGCCGAACGCAGGTGCCGCGCACCGGTGCGTCCATCGTGGCCGCGCCCAATCCCGTGGGAATAGGGAGGGTTCATCAACACCACGCCCGGCGCGATATTAGGCGAGAGCAGCTCGTCGATCAGCTCGCCATCGTATCCCGTCACCGTGGCTTCGGGGAACAGTGCTCCAAGGCATTCACGACGGAGCGGTGAGATCTCGTTGAGCGCGAGGCGCGCGCCTGCCTTAGCCGCCCAAATGCCCAGCATCCCAGTCCCGGCCGAGGGTTCGAGCACGAGTTCGCCCGCAAAGATCGCGCAGGCCCGGGCGGCGAGCCAGGCGATGCGGGGCGGCGTTGCGAACTGCTGCCATTCGATCTGCTCGTCGCTGCGAGTGGTCTGGGTCGGCACCAGCGCTTCCAAGCGAGAAAAGGTCCGATCGGCCAATTCAGGCGACACAGTGGTGACGAGCTCGGACTCGTCAGCCAAGAATAGCACCTGGGCCAATTCGAGCGCGGCATGGGCATCTCGTACCGACCAGCGGCCTTCGGCATCGCTGCCGCCGAAATGCTCGCGCATCGTGGCGTTCAGGACGGTGCGGGAGATTGCCTGATCGGCACTGATCCGGGCCACAAGCGACCTTGCCGCGGCCAGCACCTGCGGTTCGGAGCGGATGGGAAAGGCGAGAGCGGGAGAAGCATGGGACATTGGAAACCTCCTGACGAGGCCCAAGTCCGTCTGGGGGCCTCAAAAGGCCCCAAGCCCACTCTCCTCTCTGCTTGGCTCAAGCCGCCGCGCGAATCCGGCGCATCAGCACGTCGTTCCAGTCGTCGCCGGGTCGCTCGGGCCGCCGGGTGACGATCCGGCGCCCCTCGCAGGCATAGGCTTCACGCGCGCGCTCCTCGGCGAGGAGTCCACCGGCGTCGTTGTCAACGAAGAGATGCAGCTCGCGCACCGATTCCGGGATCGTGACCAGGCCGAACCGCTCGTTGCCCAGCGTCGCCCAGCAGGGAATGTCGAACATCTGCATCGCCGAAAGCGCGGATTCGTTGCCTTCGGCGAGCCCAAGTCGGCCACCACGCGGGTACGCGAGACGCACGGCGCCCGATCCCGGACTGCCGAGTGAGCGCTTGGGCTGCTCAAATGCGGCGAGGCGGTCACTGTCGGGATCGAGGAACGTCCGGTTCAGTGCCAGGATACCGGCGTCGTTGCGCACCGCTGCCACCAACGCCGGCAAGAACCGCACCGCGCCCTTCGGCCCCAGCGGCATGCGCGGATGAAAGCGCAGATCGGAAGATGAGATCGTAATGCCTCTTGCCGAGAGGTAACGGGCGGCCGGGCTGCCTGCGAGGAGCGAGGCCTCGCGCCACAGCCTCAGCGCGTTGCGGTCAGCGATTTCGGGACGCGGTTTGGAATTTACCGGGCCGTCCGTCCCGTCGAACAGGTCCGAGATCCGCACCCCATGCTTGGCCATGCTCTGCATGACTGCCTCGTTGGTGCAGCCGGCGAAGCAATGGACCAGGATCGCGCGCTTGCCGAGTGTGATGCTGAGCGAGGGAGTACGATCAGCGTGGGCCGGGCAACAACACATACCGCGCGAACGCGACCAGGTCCCGCTCAGCGCCTCGACAATCTTACGAGCGCGGGCTTCGAGCGTTTCGCGACCTTGAACATGGGACATGGGGCATCTCCATCATGACATGCCTCCACCCGCGCAGCCTCCGCTCTGCGCTGCTGCCAATGCGTTTTCCTACATGCTATGTTCTATATATGTTCCCACTCGATTCGGCCATAGAAGGAATCGAGATATGAGACTGAGTTGGGCAACGATCACAGCGGCGGTGGCGGGATTGGCGTTCATCGTCCCGGCTCAGGCGCAGGAGGAAATGGCTGCTGAAGCTGCTGCTGCACCTGAGACGCGACCCGACGGCTTCCGCGTCGCCGAGGGGGCGAACGGTTTCCAGCTGGTCGAGCATGGGATCTGGCGCCAGCCACTAGCCGCTTCGGCCGGAGCTCCGGGCCTCGAAGCGGGCCGGACCTACCTTCCCTATCGTTATGCAAAGCCCGAAGCTGGCGAGCCCTCAGGCTTTCGACGAGCAAGCTACCTTCCCTATGTTTATGCTGCCGAGGCTCAATATGCGCTGCCGAGTGGTCTTCTCGACGCCCTGGTATGGACGGAATCCCGATATAATCCTTTGGCGATCAGCAAAGCTGGTGCTGCTGGCTTGGGCCAGTTGATGCCGGGGACCGCCCGTGACCTTGGAGTTTCAAATCGCTTCGATCCAATGGCCAACATCTTCGGCGCGGCGCGGTATCTCCGCCAGATGCTCGACAAGTTCAGGGTAGTGCATCTGGCCCTCGCTGCCTACAATGCAGGCCCTGGCGCCGTTGAACGAGCTGGCGGCATTCCACGCAATGGCGAGACACCGGCCTACGTGCGCGATGTGCTGCGTCATTGGCGCTTCTAAGCAGGGGGTAATTGTGAGTTCCGGTCGAATACGCGTGTCAGGAACGCTCAGTCGCGGCAGGCGCGGAATGATACTGACCACAAACGATGATGGGGTCTGGATCATCGATAGCGAGGAGCCAGTAGACGGTTTGGTAGGTACGGATGTCATCGTCGACGGGACGGTAGTCGGACTTGATAGGCTCAAGGCCGACTGGATCGGCGTTTCCAGCACTGGCACTTGATCAACTTCTGATAAGTGAAGTCCGATTAAGCGGCGAGTGGAATAATCGCCTGCGCCGCAAGGGTGTCCAAACCGTCGGCTATGTATCTCGCATAGTGACGTTCGATCATCGCGATGCTCGTGTCATGGATCGCGGCCACCAAGCGTGTCGGAAGGTTCGCACGGATACCCCTGACGATGGACGAATGCCGAAGCGCATACGGAATCACATCGGGTAGACCGGCCTTTGCGCGGATATCACCCCATGGTCGAACGATCTCGCTCGGTGTCTGCCACGGCGCTCTGGACGACCTTTCCCATCGAATAGTGCCCGGCTGTTGCGTGTAACGCCAGCGCTCGAACAGGGGTGCGCCTTTGCCCCGGCCGAGCACGATCGGCGTCAAAACATCGAGAACGTCGCGGCCAACCGGCACGGAGATAAGGCTCACCTTACCTCCTCGCCCTTTCCGGCTGGGTGGCATCATTAGACGACCGGCAACCGTCTGCACGTCCATGACTCTCAGGCGTGTGACCTGTGAAAAGCGAGCGCCTGTCGCTGCCATGACCAGAACGAGGCGGTATAGGTCACCTTCCCAGCCTTGTTCTCGATCGACTTCGAGCGTTGCAGCTATCAAGCTGGCGACCTGGTCGTCTGAAAGGATCTGGTTCTCGCGCGCTACGGCAACATCGTCATCATCGTCATGTTCATGTCCGACCGCACGCAATCCCCGTTTGATCGTGCTCAAGAGCCCCGGCGGTAGGCGTGAGAAGTAACGCTCCGCGCAGCTGTTAAGGGCCGCTTTGAGGTCGTTGACCAGTCGCTGGATCCCCGCCGGTTTGAAGCCGGATGGCAAGTTCGATCGCCACGACCGGAGATCGTCTTCAGTCAGCTTGTGAAGCGGAATCTCAGCCAATTCGGCCGCATCCACCCCCGCCCGCTTGCCGCGGGCCGGGCGCCCGATAACGAACTTCTCCAGTCGACGCGATGCATCCGATCGAATGTCTCGACCAGTCCGACGCTTCTCGCGCGCATCGCGTGCCTCAATGTAGGTCTCAACAGCAGAGCGAACGGTGAGAGGAGGCCCATCAGCCGCAGCCTTAGCCTCGGTCCGGGCTTCCTCGACATGCGCAAGAGCTGCTCTGACTGCCGATCGATAATCCAGCGTGCCGATATCGATCGCGTCGTCGGCAGTTCCGATCGAAGACTGACGATATCCCTGACCGTTCCGCCAGCGAACGAGCCAGACACCACCACGCTTGCCTTTTCGGTAGCCTACATGAATGTCGGCATCGAGGCTGCGCCAATGGAGCCCAATGTCCAAGCGGCGGCGCGCTTCGCGGGTGGTCAATGGTGCATCGTTGATCGTTCGCGACATGGTGGATTCCGCAAAACCGTCAAATATACGTCAAATAAGCCTGTGCGTGGCCTAGAGGATAAATGCGGACGCCACCAAATGCAAGTGAATGATAAATATGGATGTTTTCGGAAGCACGCGGACGGATAGAGAGTCAAAAAAGTCCGTTTTTGTCACTCTCTCACGGCTGAAACACGGGTTCGATTCCCGTAGGGGTCACCAGCATTTCGGCGGTCGCCCGAGCTTCGGTTAAGGAGGGAACTTCCTACCTTCCGCACGCGCCTTAGCCAGTCGCTTCTGGCGGGCGATGGATGCGTTGCGCCACGCAGCCGCACACTATTCTTGCTTGCTGCGGCTCCATCCAAAAGAACGCACCGTGCGCAGGCCCGCAGCCACACCCCCGTGACCTGTGTAACCGATGGTAAATGGGAACTGGGCTCCGCGCCCAGCTCCTGCCTCAAGCCGCATTCATGGTGAGCAGCTCATAGGTCGCGACCAGTTCGGCGTCCTGGTTGATGACCGCGACCGACCAGCGGACCTCGCCCTGCTCGGGCGAACGCTGGGTCTTGGTCTTGACGGTCAGCACCACTTCAATCGTATCGCCGGGCTTCACCGGCTTGATGAAGCGAAGCCCCTCGAGGCCGTAATTGGCGAGAACCGGCCCTTCGGCGGGATCGACGAACAGGCCGGCGGCGAAGGACAGGATCAGATAGCCGTGCGCCACGCGCCCACCGAAGATCGGGCTGCGGGCGGCGGCTTCCTCGTCCATATGGGCGTAGAAGGTGTCGCCCGTGAACTCGGCGAAATGCTCGATATCCTCAAGCGTGACGACCCGTGGCTTGGTGCGGAGGGTATAGCCGATCGGCAGCTCGCTTAGGGTCATGCGGAACGGGTGCGTCTCGCCTTCGGGCTGCGGCGCGCCCGGGAGCCATTGTCCGACGATGGCGGACACTGTGCGCGGGTTCCCCTGCAACGCCGAGCGCTGCATATAATGTTTGACGCCGCGCACCCCGCCCATTTCCTCGCCGCCGCCGGCACGACCGGGGCCGCCGTGGATGAGCATGGGCAGCGGCGAACCATGTCCGGTCGACTCCTTCGCGCTGTCGCGGTCGATCATGACGATGCGGCCGTGATAGGCGCCCGCCCCCAGCACGAACTGGCGCGCGATCTGCGGATCATAGGTGAAGAAGGAGACGACGAGACTGCCCTTCCCCCGATTGGCCAGCGCCACGGCGTCATCAAGATCCTTGTACGGCATCAGCGTCGACACCGGCCCGAATGCCTCGACATCATGCACCAGATCGGAAGCCCATGGATCGTCCGCGCGGAACAGCAACGGCGAGATGAAAGCGCCCTCCCCGTCCCTGGCGCCGGTCAGCGCGACGGTATCGATATCGCCGAAGGCGAGCGTCGCTTCCTTCTGAAGCTCACGCGCCCGCGCCCGGACATCGTCCAGCTGGCGCAGGCTCGCCAGCGCCCCCATCGTCACGCCTTCGACCTGCGGATCGCCGACGACGACCTTCGACAGCCTGTCCTTGAGCGCTGCCTCGGCGGCGTCGAGAACGGAAGCGGGCACAAAGGCGCGGCGGATCGCGGTGCATTTCTGCCCCGCCTTCACCGTCATTTCGCGCACGACCTCCTTGATGAAGAGATCGAACTCGGGCGTGCCGGGCACCGCATCGGGCGCCAGGATCGAGGCGTTGAGCGAATCCCGCTCGGCCACGAAGCGCACGCTTTCGCGCGCGATGACCGGATGCGACTGGAGCTTCTGCGACGTATGGGCCGATCCGGTGAAGGAGACGACGTCCTGGCAGGTGAGATGGTCGAACAGATCGCCCGTCGCGCCCATAATCAGCTGGAGCGCGCCGGCGGGCAGAACGCCGGCCTCGATCATGATCCGAAACGCCGCCTCCGCGACATGCCCGGTCGACGAGGCCGGCTTCACGATCGCCGGCACGCCGGCGAGGAGCGTCGGCCCCAGTTTTTCCAGCATACCCCAGACGGGGAAGTTGAACGCATTGATATGAACCGCCGCGCCTTGGAGCGAGGTATAGACATGCTGCCCGACGAATGTCCCGCGCTTGCCGATCGGCTCCATCGCGCCGTCGATCAGTACAACATCGTCGGGCAGTTCCCGCCGGCCCTTGGACGAGGTGGTGAAGAGCGTGCCCGCGCCGCCCTCGATATCGATCCAGCTGTCCATCCGCGTCGCACCGGTCGACCAGGACAGGGCGTAAAGCTCTTCCTTCCGGTCCATGATCGCGGTGGCGAGCGCCTTGATCGTCCGGGCGCGTTCGTGAAAGGTCATGGCCCGCAGCGCAGGGCCGCCCACGGTACGCGCATGGTCGAGCATCGCCTTGAAATCGATCCCGCCGCTGCCGGTGCGCGCCACCACCTCGCCGGTCACCGCCGATCGGACATCGTCCAGCTTGCCCTCCCCTTCGACCCAGGTGTCGGCCGCATAGTTGAGTAGGGTGATGGTCATCGTCTTACCTCTTGAACATTCGGATGGGCGGGCCTCAGCGGCCGGTGAAGTGGGGTTTGCGCTTGGCCATGAAGGCGGCGACCCCTTCCTGATAGTCGTGGCTGAAGCCAAGCTCGCGCATCGCATCGCGCTCCAGCTCCAGTTCGCGATCGAGCGTCTGCAGGGACGACTGGCGGATCAGCGCCTTGGTGGCGGCAAGGCCGCGCGTGGGGCCAGCCGCGAACCGCGCGGCCAACGCATCGACCTCGCCTGCCAGCGCATCGTCATCGACGCACTTCCAGATCATGCCCCAGCTTTCGGCCGTCTCGGCGGAGAGAGGCTCGCCGGTCAGGGCAAGGCCGAGCGCCCGCGCCTGGCCGACCAGCCGGGGCAGAACCCAGGTGCCGCCGGAATCGGGGATCAGCCCGATATTGGCGAAGGATTGGATAAACTTGGCCTGCCGCGCGGCGATCACGATGTCGCAGGCCAGCGCGATATTGGCCCCCGCTCCCGCAGCGACCCCGTTGACCGCGCCGATCACCGGCTTCGGCAGCGCAGTGATGCGTCGGATGAGCGGCGCGTAGTAACGCTCTACCGAGCTGCCGAGATCGACGGCGTCCCCGCCCGGCGCAACCGCACGGTCGGACAGATCCTGACCGGCGCAAAAGCCCCTGCCCGCGCCGGTGAGCACGACCACCCGGACCGCGTCGTCCGCCTCGATTCGGTCCAGCGCCGCTGCTACGTCCATGTGCATCTGCACGGTGAAGCTGTTGAGCCGGTCGGGCCGGTTCAGGGTCAGCCGGGCGATGCCGGCGTCCACATCCAGCAATATCGTCTCGAACGCCATGGCACTCCCCACTCGAACTTTCTCAATAAATAGACTGCCCAGTCAGACAATTATTGGCAAGCGTCTTTTTCGTCGTTAGGCATGGGACCATGGAGATTCGCCGCAACGCCCTCATCGCCATAGTCGGCGCCGGCACGATGGGCGCCGGGATTGCCCAGGTCGCCGCAGCCGCCGGTCACTCTGTGGTCATCCTCGACACGAGCGCCGATGCCCTGGCGCGAGGGCAGGAGACCGTCGCCAAATCTCTGGCGGGAGCGGTCAAACGAGGGAAAATCGACGCGGCGGAGGCCAGCGCGATCGAAGCCCGGATGCAATGGACCACGGACCGGACGGCGGCTGCGCCGGCGGCGCTCGTGATTGAAGCGATTATCGAGCGGCTCGATGCCAAGGTCGCGCTGTTCCGGGAACTCGAATCGATCGTGGCAGCCGACACCATCCTGGCAAGCAACACCTCGTCCCTCAGTATCGGCGCGATCGCGGCCACCCTCGACCGGCCGGAGCGGTTCATCGGCCTGCACTATTTCAATCCCGTGCCGGCCATGCCGCTCGTCGAGACGATTTCGGCGAGCACATCTTCCGCCACCGTGGCGGAGGCGGCGACCAGCTTGATGCGGGCCTGGGGCAAGACGCCGGTCGCGGTCCGCGACGTCCCCGGCTTCATCGTCAACCGGGTGGCGCGGCCCTATTATGCGGAAGGCTTCGCCGCGCTCGGCGACGACGTCCCTCCCAGGACCATCGACACGGCGCTCACCGAAGCGGGCGGGTTCCGCATGGGACCGCTGGAACTCGCCGACATGATCGGCCATGACGTCAACTATGCCGTCGCCTGCTCGGTCTATGAGGCCTATGATCGGCAGACGCGGTTCCGGCCGCAGGAGAGCCAGCGCGCCTTGTTCGACGCCGGGCATCTCGGACGCAAATCCGGGCGCGGCGTCTATGACTATGGATCGCCGCTGCCGCCGCCCCCTCATCTGGAGGCCTATGCTCCGCCGGCATGGATCGCTGCGTCGAAGCCCGGCCTGATCGCCCCGCTGGTCGATGCAGCCCGTTCCGCGAACATCCCGGTCAGGCAGGATGCGGCGCTCCCGCGCGAGACGCTGTCGGTCGATGGCGTCATCCTTGCGCTGGGCGACGGGCGACGGCTTGCGCATCGGCCGGGCGTCGATGGCCTCCTCGATTTCACCCGCGATTTCGACACCGCAAAGACGTTGGCGATCACCGCCGCCAACGCCGGCGCTGCCGCTCCCGTCGCCGGTTTCCTCCAGGCGATCGGCCGGAACGTGCTCGCGCTTCCCGATCGACCCGGCCAACTCGTCCTTAGAACCTTGGCGCAGCTCGCCAATGCGGCGGCCGATGCCGTCATCGACGATGTAGCGTCCGCGCAAGGCATCGACGATGCGCTGCGGTTCGGCGCGAACCATCCCGAAGGGCCGCTCGCCTGGGCGCGGCGCGTCGGCCTTGGCCGCGTGGGCGCGATTCTCGACAATCTTGCGGCGGACAGTGGGGACGACAGCTATCGTCCGTCGTCCTTCTTCGCCCATGATGACTGACGCCGACACGCGCGCGCGCGCCGTGGCCGAGCGGCTGATCGCCGCGGAAGGCACTGCGCCTGTATGGGATGTGCGGCTGGACGAGGCTCGCGAGGGTTATGCGCGGATCAGCATGACGATACGCGCCGACATGCTGAACGGCCACCGCACCGCGCACGGCGGGATGATCTTCGCGCTCGCGGATTCAGCCTTCGCCTATGCCTGCAACAGCCGTAACGACGTCACCGTCGCCCAGCAGGCGTCGATCCTTTTCCTGGCGCCCGCGCGAGAGGGCGATGTCCTCGTCGCGGAGGCGCAAGAGCAGGCGCTGGTCGGACGCGCCGGGGCCTATCATGTCAGCGTCCGCAATCAACAGGGTGTGGCGATCGCCGAATTTCAGGGGCTGTCCCGCACGACCGGCGGGGTCGTCATTCCCATTGAGGAGAGTAAGTCATGAGCGAAGCCTTCATCTGCGATGCTGTCCGGACGCCGATCGGCCGCTACGGCGGGGCGCTCGCGGCGGTGCGCGCCGACGATCTCGCCGCGGTGCCGCTCCGGGCGCTGCGCGAACGCAATCCCGGCCTCGACTGGTCCGCGCTCGACGACATCATTCTCGGCAATGCCAACCAGGCCGGCGAGGATAATCGCAACGTCGCGCGCATGGCGGCCCTCCTCGCGGGGATAGGGACCGACGCGCCCGGCACCACCATCAACCGGCTTTGCGGCTCCGGCATGGACGCCGTCATTTATGCCGCGCGCGCCATCAAAGCGGGCGAAGCCGACTTGATCGTCGCTGGCGGCGCCGAAAGCATGTCGCGCGCGCCGTTCGTGATGCCCAAGGCCGAAACGGCGTTCTCGCGGAGCGCGGCCATCTATGACACCACCATCGGCTGGCGCTTCGTGAACAAGAAGCTGAAGGACGCATTCGGGATCGATTCGATGCCGGAAACCGCCGAAAATGTCGCGGACGATTTCGGCATCAGCCGGGCCGACCAGGACAGGTTCGCCGCGGAGAGCCAGCGCCGCGCCGCCGCCGCGCAATCCTCGGGCCGCCTCGCGGCCGAAATCGTGCCGCTGTCGATCCCCCAGAAGAAAGGCGATCCGGTCCTGATCGACAAGGATGAGCATCCGCGCGAAACCAGCGTAGAGGCGCTCGCCAAGCTGAACCCGATCGTCCGCGCGAACGGCACGATCACAGCCGGCAACGCATCCGGCGTCAATGACGGCGCCGCCGCGATCATCGTCGCGAGCGAAGCGGCCGTGAAGCGCCATGGACTGACGCCGCGCGCGCGTGTCCTCGGCGGCGCAGTCGCGGGCGTTCCGCCCCGCATCATGGGCATCGGCCCCGCGCCCGCGTCGGAAAGGCTGATGCAGCGGCTTTCGCTCGGCGTGACCGACTTCGACGTCGTCGAGCTTAACGAGGCGTTCGCCTCGCAAGGCCTCGCCGTCCTTCGCCGCCTTGGCCTGGCCGACGATGCCGAGCATGTGAACCCCAATGGCGGCGCGATTGCGCTGGGGCATCCGCTTGGCATGTCCGGGGCGCGGCTTGTCCTCACCGCAACGGAGGAACTGCATCGGCGTTCGGCCCGGCGTGCCCTCTGCACCATGTGCATCGGGGTCGGACAAGGCATCGCCGTGGCAATCGAACGCATCTGACAGAAATTAATTGACCGCCCGGTCGGTCTTTTATATGCCTTCCATAGTGAGTCTTAGATTGGAGCGCGCGCATGTACACGACCGAGCTTGGCAAGGCCGATCCGTCGGCACCGGTGTCCATCATTCAGGAAGACCCTGCCCTTCTCGAGGCATTTGAGGTGCGTGTGGCGGCGGACGAGTTCATCGAGCCCAAGGACTGGATGCCGGAAGCCTATCGCAAGACGCTGGTGCGCCAGATTTCGCAACATGCGCATAGCGAGTTTGTCGGCATGTTGCCGGAGGGCAATTGGCTGACACGCGCGCCGTCGCTCCGCCGCAAGGCGGTTCTGCTCGCCAAGGTGCAGGATGAAGGCGGCCATGGCTTGTATCTATACTGCGCCGCCGAGACACTTGGCACGAGCCGCGAGGAAATGGTCGAGGCGCTGCATTCCGGCAAGGCAAAGTATAGCACGATCTTCAACTATCCGACCCTGACCTGGGCGGACATCGGAGCGATCGGCTGGCTCGTGGACGGCGCGGCGATCATGAACCAGGTGCCGCTCCAGCGCACATCCTATGGCCCCTATGCCCGCGCCATGGTGCGCGTCTGCAAGGAAGAGAGCTTCCACCAACGGCAGGGCTATGAGATCATGATGGCCATGGCCAATGGCACGGCCGAGCAAAAGGCGATGGCGCAGGACGCGCTCAATCGCTGGTGGTGGCCTTCGCTCATGATGTTCGGCCCGCCCGACGCCAACTCGCCCAATTCGGCGCAGAGCTTCCGCTGGCGGATCAAGCGCGACAGCAATGACGATCTGCGCCAGAAGTTCGTCGATATCACGGTGCCGCAGGCTGAATATCTGGGGCTCACGGTGCCCGATCCCGCCCTCGCATGGAATGAGGCGAAAGGCGGCTATGATTTCGGCGAGGTCGATTGGGAGGAATTCTACGCAGTGGTCCGGGGCGAAGGCCCCACCGCCAAGGAGCGTATGAAGGCGCGCCGCGACGCCTGGAACCAGGGCGCCTGGGTTCGCGAGGCGGCGGATGCCTATGAGGCCAAGCGTCAGGCGCGCGCCGCAGCCTGACGTTCGCCAATTTTCGAGAGCAAGGAAACAAGTCGATGAGCCATGATTGGCCCCTATGGGAGGTGTTCATCCGCTCGCGCGGCGGCCTGGGCCACAAGCATGTGGGCTCGGTGCATGCCCCGGACAGCGAACTCGCAGTGCGCCATGCGCGCGACGTCTACACGCGCCGGCTGGAAGGGGTCAGCATCTGGGTCGTTCGCTCGAGCGATATCGTAGCGTCCGATCCTGAACAAGCTGGCCCGATGTTCGAGCCGGCCGAAAGCAAGGTCTATCGCCACCCGACCTTCTACGACATCCCCGACATTGTGAAGCATATCTGATGTCGCCTTCGCTCCCCATCATCCAGCCCGAGGACGAGGCCAAGGCCGATCGCGTCCAAGGCGGCAGCTATCATGCGCCCGAAGCCGTCGAGTGGCACCCTGCCCTGTTCGACTATCTGCTGCGCCTTGGCGACGACAGTCTGATCCTGGGGCAAAGGCTGACCGAATGGTGCGGCCATGCGCCGGCACTGGAAATCGATCTCAGCCTCGCGAATATCGGTCTCGACCTGATCGGTCAGGCGACCTTCTTCCTCAATCTCGCCGGTGAGGTCGAGAATGCGGGCCGTGACGGTGACAAGCTGGCCTTTCATCGCGATGTGCTGGCCTTTCGCAATTGCCTGCTCGTCGAGCAGCCTAATGGCGATTTCGCGCAGACCATCGCGCGCCAATTCCTGTTCTCGACATGCCAGCTCGCGCTGTTCCAGGGTCTGGTCGGGTCGAACGAGCCGCGCATCGCGGAGATCGCTGCGAAGGCGGTCAAGGAAGTGCGTTATCATGCCGAACTGTCGGCCGAATGGGTGATCCGCCTGGGCGACGGGACGGACGAGAGCCGCCAGCGCATGATCGACGGGCTCGACTGGTTCTGGCGCTTTGTCGACGAGATGTTCGAAATGGACGAGCTGGAAGCGGATCTGGTCGCCGCCGGCATCGCTGTCGACCGGACCCAGTTGCGCTGCGGCTTCGATATCCGGGTGCAGCAGGTGCTGCGCGAAGCCACCCTGCCCCTGCCCGAATATCCCCGCGCGATCCGCGGTGGTCGCACCGGCCATCATAGCGAGCATCTCGGGCATCTTCTGGCGACCATGCAGTTCCTGCCGCGCACCTACCCGGACGCGGTCTGGTGAAGACTGTGGCCGCCGAGACGCTCGATACAGACCGGATCCACCGGATCATGGCGGTTCTGGACGAGGTGATGGACCCCGAGATTCCGGTCGTATCGGTCACGGATCTCGGCATAGTGCGAGGCCTGAGCGGCGATCCGGCGAGCGTCCTCGTCACGCCGACCTATACCGGCTGCCCGGCGACGCTGGCGATCGAAGCGTCCATCCGTTTGGCGCTCGACAGCGCGGGGTTCGGAGACATCGGCATCAGAACGGTCCTCTCCCCACCATGGTCGACCGGCTGGATCACCGACCGCGGGCGTGAGCGGCTGCGCGCCTACGGAATCGCACCGCCGCCCGACGACGCAGCGGCGCTCCGATCGGGCGGCGGCGGTCCGGTCGCATGTCCGCGTTGCGGATCGTTCGAGACCGTCGAGGTCAGTCGCTTCGGCTCCACGCCCTGCAAGGCGCTCTGGCGCTGCACCGACTGTCGCGAGCCGTTCGACCGTTTCAAATGCCATTGAGGAAAATACAGGTGTCCACCGGCTTTCATCCCCTCAAGATAGTCGAGGTCAAACGCGAGACCGACGACGCGGTCTCTCTCACGCTCGAGCCGCCGGCCGATCTCAAGGACGCCTTCGGCTTCCTGCCCGGCCAGCACCTCATCTTCCGCGCGGATATCGGCGGCGAGGACATCCGGCGCAACTATTCGATCTGCGTGGCCCCCGGCGCCGGCCCGCTCAAGGTCGGCATCAAGAAGATCCATAACGGCATCTTCTCGACCTGGGCGACAGACACGCTGAAGGCCGGCGACACGATCGAGGCGATGACGCCGCGCGGTCACTTCACCTGGAATTTCGCCTCGGCCGAGCGCCGCAACTATCTGGCTTTTGCCGGAGGTTCGGGCATCACGCCCATCCTCTCGCTGATAAAGACGGGCTTGGCGCTGGAGCCGGCCAGCCATTTCACCCTGCTCTATGGCAATCGCGCGTCGAACACGATCATGTTCCTGGAGGAGATCGCGCAGCTCAAGGATCGCTATCTCGGCCGGCTGGAGGTCTACCACTTTCTTGACGACGAAATGGACGATGTCGAACTGTTCAACGGCCGGCTGGATGAGGCGCGCATCGCCGAGATTCTTTCCCACCTGGTCGATCCCAAATCGGTCGATGTCGCGTTCATTTGCGGCCCCGGCCCGATGATGGACACGGCGGAAAAGGCCATGATCGACGCCGGCGTCCCCGCCGACCAGGTTCTTGTCGAGCGGTTCACGGTGAACCGTCCCGCCAGCGCCGCTGAAATCCAGGCCGAACAGGCAGTGGCGCGGCAGGCCGAAGGATCGCGGATGCAGATCACCATCGACGGTCGCCGTCGCGTGGTGGAATTCCACGCCGACAAGGGCAGCATCCTCGAAAGCGCGCGCGTCGCAGGTCTGCCAGCGCCCTTCGCGTGCAAGGCCGGCGTCTGCGCGACATGCCGCGCAAAGCTCGTTTCAGGCGAGGTGCGGATGAAGGCGAACTATGGCCTCAGTGCCGACGAAGTGGCGCAAGGTTATGTCCTGACCTGCCAGGCGATCCCACTCGGAGAAGGCGTAGCGCTCGACTATGACGCCTGATCCTTCCGCAATCCTCGTCGATCGGCGGGGTGGCGTGCTGCTGCTACAGCTGAACCGGCCGGAGAAGCGCAATGCTCTGGCCACCCCGGTCCTGCTCGCCGTGGCGGAAGCGCTTCGCGACGCCGCCGACGACGACGCTGTTGGCGCGGTGGTGATGACCGGCGGGGACAGGATTTTCGCCGCCGGCGCGGACATTGGCGAACTGGAAGCCTCCACCAGCGACGATCCGGTCGAAAGCCCGCGCTATCTCGCCTGGCAGGCTATCCGGGCATTTCCCAAGCCGCTGCTGGCCGCCGTCGAAGGCTGGTGCCTTGGCGCCGGCGCCGAACTGATGATGTGCTGCGACATCGTCGTCGCCGCCAAAGACGCCCGGATCGGACAGCCCGAGACCAATTTGGGGATCATTCCCGGAGCCGGAGGCACAGCCCTCCTCCCCCGCCTCGTCGGGCCGGCGGTCGCCATGGACATGGTATTGACGGGCGAACCGATTTCGGCCCAGCGCGCCTACAACCTTGGCCTCGTGGCGCGCGTGACGGAACCCGGCAGCGCCATCGCCGAAGCGCTCGAACTCGCCGCCAAGATCGCGTCGCGCGCGCCCAAGGCGCTGGCGCAGGCAAAGGCAAGCGTAAGAGCCGCGCTGGACACGCCCTTGTCGGCGCATATTCGGGACGAGCGTCAGCGCTTCATTTCCCTGCTGGGCGGCGACGAGATGCGCGAAGGCATTGCGGCCTTTCGTGACAAGCGCCCGCCCCTGTGGCGTTAGGGGCTCGCTTCCGCGCGAAGCGCGTTGGCGACCACGATGTCCGCCAGTTCCTCCGCATCGATCGGACCTTCGGGACGGAACCAGGTCTTGGTCCAGTTTATCATGCCGAACAACAGCATCGTCTGGACCCTCGCCCGCACGGGGTCGGCCGCGAGCGACGGATGAATGCGGACCAGCAGGGACTGCACGGCATCGACCACGCCCCGCTGCTTTTCGACAATGATCCTGCGCCGGTCCTCCGGGAGATTGCCCAGTTCGTTCAATAGGACATTCTGCCGGTCGGCGGCTCCGACATAGTGGCGCATGAACGCATGGATCATCTTCGATAGAAGCTCCGCCGGCTCGCCGCCGCCAGCCATCACCTCTTCCACATCGAGGACGAGCTGGTCGATATGCGACGCCATGACCGCATAGAGCACATCTTCCTTGGACGGATAATAGTGATAGAAGAGCGACTTTGACGTCGCGCAGGCGGTTGCGAGATCCTGAACCGACGTTCCGCGAAAACCAGCGCGCGCAAAAAGCTGCGCAGCCTTTTCGACGATCGCCTCGCGCCTTTGCTCATAATCGGCGGCCTGCGTACGCGCCATGCTTGCGATCACTCCCTCGTTCGCGTCTGGATCGGACGACTTGTCGAACGGATGTGACGCGGACCCTTGCCAAGGTCAATCATGCGCGCGCCATTCTTCTTTCTGGCCCGCGCCGGCCACTCCAGCGCGGATCATCCTCTTTTCCAGGGGAAAAAGGGTCACAGCGCGGGATCGGGACGACCCGCAATCATCGCATCGGCTTTCGATGTTCGGATGTCGCCCTCACGGCCATGCTGCCCGGAGCGACGGGAGCATCATCCATCGATCGGCCAGTTCTCGATGACCTCAACGAAGCGCGACAGCCAGCCATTGGTCTGATGACCATCGACGACGCGGTGATCGATGGTCAGCGACACATAACAGAGCGGCCGGATCTGGATCGTGTCAGCGCCGCCGACGTCGCGGACGACGACGCGCTTTTCGAGCTTGCCCACGCCAAGGATCGCCGACTGCGGCTGCGCGATGATGATCGGCGAGGCGAACAAGGAGCCTGACACGCCATGATTGGAAATGGTGAAGGTGCCGCCGCGCATGTCCTGGGGCGTCAGCTTGCCGGTGCGGGCGCGGCCGGTAAGATCGCTCAGCCGTTTCGCAATGCCGAGCAGCGACAGGTTCTGCACCTGACCCACCACCGGAACGACAAGACCCTTGTCGCCGAGCGCCGTGCCGACACCGATGTTTATGTCGTCGAAGATATCGAGCCGGTCATCATACCAGCGGCTGTTGATCGCGGGCGCGACCTTCATCGCCTCGGCGCACGCCGCCACGACATAGGCCGTGAAGGTGAGGTTTGCGCCGGACTTCTGATAGTCGCTCTTGTGCCGGGCGCGGTGGGCCATGATCGCGCCGAAGTCGCATTCGAACACCGCGGTCACATGCGGCGCGATCGTCACCGACTGGAGCATATTCTGCGCAATCGCGAGGCGCATCCGGTCGTGGGGAACGGATCGAACACCCCCTTCGCTTGTTGGCTGGGGAGGAGGGGCGGCCGGAGCGACTTGCGCTTGCGCGGCGACCGCGCGATCGACATCGGCGCGGGTCAGCCGCCCGCCGCGACCGGTCCCGGTCAGCGCGCTCGGGTCGATGCCGGTCTGTTTCAAGGCCCGGCGCACGGCCGGCGAATGGCCGGCAACCGCAGCAGCCCGCGCCGCGCCTGGGCCAGCCGCTTCTTCGCGCCGACCGCGATCGACCGCCGTATGGGAAGCGGACGGGGCCGGCGCGACGGCAGCGCCGTCCGTCGCCGCATCGCCCAACCTGCCCAGGATCGCGCCCGGCGTCGCTTCGTCGTCGGTGTCCAGCAAGATTGCCGTCAGCACGCCGGCGGCGGGCGCGGGCACTTCTTGCGTGACCTTGTCGGTCTCGAGTTCGACCAGAGGATCATTGACCGCGACCACGTCGCCGATCTTCTTCAGCCAGGAACGGACAATGGCCTTCGTGCCCTCTTGCTCAAACGGGACAAGAATATCGGTCATCGATCAGAACCCCACCAATTCATCGATCTTGGCGCGAATACGATCCACGGACGGCACCGCCCAGTCGAGCAGCACCGGATTATGGGGGCTGGGTATGTCGGGCATGGTCAGGCGCGCCACCGGCGCGTCGAGGTCCATGAACGCCTCGTCCGCGACAACCGCCGCAATCTCCGCGCCGAAGCCAGCGGTCTGCAAATCCTCATGGACGATCAGGCAGCGCCGGGTCCGTCGCACCGAGGCAAGCACCGCCTCCCGGTCCCAGGGCATCAGCGTGCGCAGGTCGATCACATCGGCCGAGCGTCCTTCGGCCGCCTCTTCGCAGCGCGGGACCATCGCGCCCCAGGTGACGATCGTGATGTCGCTGCCCGTTCGCGTCAGTCGCGCCTTGCCGAACGGAAGCGCAAAATCGTCCCCCGGATAGGGCCGCCGCGCCCAGGCATGATCGAGCATCGCGCGATGTTCGAAGAAGATGACCGGATCATTGCCGCGCAGCGCGGTGCGCAGCAGCCCGACCGCATCCTCCGCGTTTGACGGCACCGCGACCATCCAGCCGGGGGTGTGGACGAAGGCGACCTCATTGGTCTGGCTATGCCAGGGATCGCCGCATTTGAAGAATCCGCCGGGCACGCGCAGCACCATCGGCGCGGCAAAGCGGTTGTTGGTGCGCCAGCGCATCGATCCGCAGTCGTTGATCTGCTCGGTCGCGGGTTCGGCATATTTGCGGAACTGGATCTCCGGCACGGGCACGAGCCCCGCCAGCGCCATGCCGACGGCGCGCCCGACGATGCCTTCTTCGGAAAGGCTGGTGTCGAACACGCGCGAAACGCCATATTTTTGTTGAAGGCCGAGCGTCACCGCATGCACGCCGCCCTTGGGTCCGACATCCTCGCCGAAGATGACGACGCGGTCGTTGAGCGACATCTCATGATCCAGCGTCCGGCGGATCGCCGTCACCATATTGATGCGCTGGCCTTCGGGCTGCGGCTGATCGGTGCAGACCGGCGAGGCATAGCCCAGGCTATATTGCCCGCCCATCGTCTGGATTTCGCCGTCGAAGAACACGTGGCGGGTGACGGTTTCGGGATCAGCCACCCCCCGCGCTTCCGCGCGCTCGCGGGCCGCTTCGGCATCGGCGCGCGCTTGCTGCTCGATCTCGTCCCACTCCGTCTCGCTGTCGACGATCGGCGCGAGATAGTCGCGCAGCTTGGGGAGCGGATCGCGCGCCCACTCGGCCGCGACCACCTCTTCCGATTTGTAGCTCTGCGTATCCTGGAAGCTGTGCCCTTGAAGGCGGGGAACGGTCAGCCGCAACAGGCAGGGGCCATTGCGTCCACGCACATGGGCGACCGCCTCGTCGATCATCCGCGCCGCCTCGGCGGGTTCGGTGCCATCGCCCGACAGGATCTTCAGCCCCCCAAAGCTCCCGAGATTTGCCGCAATGTCGCCGCCCGGAGTCTGGAAGGATGATGGCACGGAAATCCCCAGACCATTGTCCTCGATATAGAAGAGCATCGGCAGTTTCTGGGTGGTCGCGATCGTCAGCGCCGCCCAGAAGCCGTTCGTCGCGACCGACGCCTCCCCGCCCAGAACGACGGCGATGGCATCGTCATGACCTTCGGCACCCAGCACGGTGCGGTAATATTCGATGGCCTGCGCCCAGCCGGCCGTCGGCGTATATTGCGCGCCGACGCCGCCGCACATCGGAAGCGCCGATGCGCCGGCCAGATTGGGATAGTTGAAGACGACGCCGATATCGCGCCCGTCCGAATAGCCGCCGGCCCGGCCCATCGACGACCCCAGCGCATCGGCGACATCGACGCCGAGCGAGAGAAGCAAGGGGCGCGAGCGATAATAGCCGCACGTCGCGTCGCGCGGATCGGTCAGCCGCTCGCCCAACAGAATTTGCGCCATGTCATGCCCGCGCGCGGAAAATTGATAGAGGACCTTCTTCTCAGGGACCAGGCGCTCCTCTTCCATCGCGTCGAGCGCGCGGGAGAGATGGACAAGATACGCGATTCGCCGCCAATCGCGCGTGGAATCCGGTGAGTTCCGACCGCGCTGCGCTGCTAAAGGCTCTTGAAGCACGTCCCACCTCATTGATTGACTGTCCGGTCGGACTATTCATTTTCGGTGGCGATTGCAAGCGAAAGCCATGGCGGGTCATGCCGGCGCACGGCGGGACGAAACGGGGTGCGAACTTAGTGGCCCGTTTGGAAAAACAGGCGCCCATAGCGCAGTCCAGCGATGGATGCGCGAACAAGGCCATCGGACGGCTCCGATTGCTCTGATCCTCGAAAACGGCGTCATGCTCTCGCCCGTCAAGCAGGCACGCAGACAGGGATCGCGCAGTTCGATCGGGCCGCGAAGGCAGCGCCCTGCGATTATTTCTGCAGCACGTCCCGCCGCATCGGCGCGAGCTTGGATAGGAAGCGGTTCTGCGCCTGGAAGTCGACGCCCTCGGCCGCCATCGCCGCCTGCAACCGCTCGACCAGCCGGTTCATGTCGGCCTTCTGGATGCCCATATCCTTGTGCGCGCTCGCCATGTCGCGGCCGGTATAGCTGCACCCCGCGTTCAATATGTAGCAGAATTGCTCGAACAGCACCCGCTTCAGCCGCACCTTGTCCTGATTGGCGAAGATTTCGCCGATCACCGGATCGGCGAAATTGCCCTCGACGAAATGCGCCACGATCCGGCGGATGCCCTCCTGCCCGTGAAAGGCGTCCGCCATGCCCGTGCCCGTAAAGGGCGTCGCCCCCGCGTTGCGATCATCGACCGTATAGGGATCGACCGCCTCCTCCCCTGGCATCGCGTGGGGGGCAGCCTGGAGCAGCAGCAGGGAGAGAAATATCGACATGGCGGAAATCCCCGGAACGAGTCAGAAGGCGGCCTGAAGCTGGAGGAACAGCCCGCGCTGCCCCTTCACCGTGGCGATGGAGCCCAGATCGGCATAGGCGATAGTGGCGGTCAAATGGCGGTTGAGCGCATAGGCGGCGAAGGCATCGAACCAGTCATCCTCCCGCGCGATGCCAAGATTATCGGGCTTGGAGCGAAATTCGCCGCCCACAGCGAAGCGTCGCGACAATTGCCAGGCGGCCGATCCCTCGAACTGGACGCCATAAGCGTCCTTCTTGTCGCCGCCGAAGCCCAATATGCCAAGCTGGTTCGCCTTGGTCAGCCTTACCGTGCCCGACAGCAGGATGGAGCGCGACAGGAACAGCCGGCTGACCGAGGCATAATAGTCGACACCCTCGTCATCCTTCGCGCCCACCGCCCGGACGATCGCACCATTATTGTTCTTCTTATATTGCACCCCGACCGCTACCGCCGGCATCCGGTCATAGACCAGATCGCCCGCCAGCCTTACTTTCGCGCCGATCACATCCTGCGAAAAGGCATAATCCTTGCCCAGGCCCAGCGCGACGCCGATGTCGTTGGTGTTGAAATTCTGGTGCGCGTAGCTGATCTCCAGCCGGTCGCGAATGCCGATCGCCACGCCCGCGCTCTGATAGTCATAATCCTCGACCTCGACCAACGTGCCATGGCCCGACAGGCCGATACCGTCGCTGGTCTCGTTGCCCGCGATCACCGCCCAGGGCGTCAACCCTCCGCCGCTCGCCCCTTCCAGCGAGGAAATGCCGTTGGTCAGCAGCAATTTCCCCCCATTACGGAGCGGTCTCGCCAACGCATCGGCTGGCGCGAAAAGGGTGAACGCGAATGTCGTGGCAAGTGCCAAAGCTGCGATCTTCATGAGGCGCGGCCTAGCGCATCAAGGTTAACACCCGGTTATGCGCGTCTTTCTTCGGCTTCGATAGAAACTGCCCCAAAGTGCACTAATCATTTATTTAAGGTTCATCTTTATTAGCAGCGCTCATGCGTATCCTTCTGTCCCTTCTGCCTGTCGCGACCCTGGCGATCGGTATTCCCGCCGCGCGCGCCGGCGACCTGGACCTCAAGATCGTCGATGCCGCTGGCCGGCCGGTCAGCGATGCCGTCGTCACCGTGCGCCCCGCCGGCGGCGTGCCCGCCGGGCCGATCCGTTTCCCCTGGGGCACGACGATGGTGCAGGAAAACATCGCCTTCGCGCCGCATGTGCTGATCGTGCCGGTGGGGGCGACCGTGCGTTTCCCCAATCACGACAAGGTGCGCCACCACGTCTATTCCTTCTCGAAGCCGGCGAAGTTCGAAATCAAGCTGTTCGGCAAGGACGAGACGGCAGCTACACCTTCAAGAGCGCGGGCGCGGTCGCTTTGGGCTGCAATATCCATGATCAGATGAGCGGCTTCATCAAGGTGGTCGACACGCCCTTTGCCGCCAAGAGCAATGCCGCTGGGCAGGTGCGGGTCGCTGGCCTTGCCGCCGGGACGGCGCAGGTCACGATCTGGCACCCGCAGATGAAGGCGAAGGATAATGAGCAGCTGATCCTGGTGTCCGTCCCCGGCAGCGGATCGGTCGCCAAAAGCGCTACCGTAGCGCTGCGCGCGGGCCGCTGATGCGGCTCCCCGTCCTTCGGCGGCGATATCGGCGGGCGGTGCTGCGCCTGCGTTCGGCCCTGACGGTCAAGATGACCCTGCTCTACGGCGCGATGTTCGTCGCGGTCATGGGCGTGTCGCTCTACGCCACGCGCAGCGCGATCGAACGCTATGCCGATGGCGCGATCCGCAAGGAGATGACGGCGGGCAGCGCCCTGTTCGATCGGATGACGGCGCTGCAATTCCGTCAGCTGGCGCAGGCCGGCACGGTGCTCGCCAGCGATTTCGGCTTTCGGGAGGCGGTGGGCACGGGCGACGCGCCCACCATCGGCTCGGCGCTGAACAGCCTCAAGCGGCGCTTCGGCATCGACCATGCGCTGTTCGTCGGGGTGGACGGGTCGATGGCCGGCGATACGCGCCAACTTGCCGCCACCGAAATGACGCAGCTTTACGACGCGCTGGACGCCGGGCGCGAACAGGGCATCGTGCGCTGGGGCAGCCACAGCCACATGGTCGCCGCCGCGCCAGTGCGCGCGCCGATGCTGACCGGCTGGGTCGTCTTCGCCAAGAATATGCGGCCGGGCGACCTGCGGCAGATGGCGCGCCTTTCCGCCGCCGACCTGCACCCCCGGCTGCTGCCGGTCGCTGCCCTGCCCGCCGGCCTGCGCGCTACCAAGGGCGCGACGATCGCGACCGATGAGGTGACGCGCGCGGGCCATCATATGCTGGTGCAGGCGCGCCCGGTCGAAAATCTCGTGCCCTCCGCGCCGCAGATGCTGGTGCTGGAATATAGCCTCACCCGCGCCATGGCAGCCTATTCGCCGATCCTGACCGCGCTGCTGCTGTTCGGCGTGATCGGCACGCTGCTGGCGCTGTGGGGCGCGTTCATCATGTCGCGCAGCCTCGCCCGGCCGATCGTCGCGCTGGAAAGGGCGGCGCGGCGCGTGAGTTCGGGCGAACATGCCGAAGTGAAGGTCGAAACCCGCGACGAAGTCGGCCGGCTGGCCCGCAGCTTCAACCTGATGGTGAACGCGGTCGAGGCGCGCGAGCGACAGATTGCGCATATGGCCTTCCATGATGGCTTGACCGGCCTTGCCAACCGCAGCCTGCTGCGCGAGCAGATCGCGCTTGCGCTTCAGCGGGGCGACGGGCTCGCCCTCTTCTGCCTCGATCTCGACAATTTCAAATCGGTCAACGACACGCTGGGCCACCCGACCGGCGACGCGCTGCTGTGCGAAGTCGCCGCGCGGCTCACCGAAACCTGCCGCGGCGGCTTCGTCGCGCGGCTGGGCGGCGACGAGTTCGCGGTCATCTCTGCGGACGGCGCGAGCCAGGCCGACCAGACCGGCCGCGCGATCGTCAACGCGCTTTCCCGGCCCTTTCAGGTCAACGGCCACCGCATCGTCACCGGCGCGAGCGTCGGCATCGCGCTTGCCCCGCAGGATGGCGACGACGCCACCAGCCTGCTCAAAAATGCCGACCTTGCCCTCTACCGCGCCAAGCAGGACGGCAAGAACGCGCACCGCTTCTTCGAGGAGGCGATGGATGCCGAGGCGCAGGCGCGCCGGGCGATGGAGGTCGATCTCCACGACGCGCTGCGCAACGGCGAGCTGGAGCTGCATTTCCAACCGCTGTTCGGCCTCTCGCAGAACCGGGTGACGGCATTTGAGGCGCTGCTGCGCTGGCAGCACCCGACGCGCGGCATGGTGTCGCCGATCCAGTTCATTCCGTTGGCGGAGGAAACCGGGCTCATCATCCCGATCGGCGAATGGGTCATCCACGAAGCCTGCCGCGTCGCATCGACCTGGCCCGACCATATCCGCGTCGCCGTAAACGTCTCCCCCGTCCAGTTCCGCAGCAGCACCTTGAACGGCATCGTGCTCCAGGCGCTCGCCCGCTCCGGCCTCGCGCCCCAGCGGCTTGAGCTGGAGATCACCGAGAGCCTCTTCATCGACAATGTCGAGGCGACGCTCGCTTCGCTCCATTCGCTGCGCGCGCTGGGCGTGCGGGTGGCGCTCGATGATTTCGGGACGGGCTATTCCTCGCTCTCCTATTTGCGCAGCTTCCCCTTCGATAAGCTCAAGATCGACCGCAGCTTCATCGTCGATCTGCTGGCGCATGAGGGCGCGACCGCGATCATCCGCGCGATCACCACGCTGGCCGACGCGCTCGGCATCGAAACAACGGCCGAGGGTGTCGAGAACAGCGACCAGCTGGAAATATTGCGCGCGGAAGGCTGCGGCCAGATCCAGGGCTATTTCTTCAGCAAACCGATCCCGGCGCGGGATGTCGGCGATCTGCTGGAAAAGCTCGACCGGGATCAGCTCGCCGCCTGACCGGCATCAATGGTCGCTCGCCCCGAACGCGCCGATCCCGGTTTCCGCCCGGACTCGCTGCTGCGCATAGCCCGCCTTGTCGATCGCCGCCCGCGGCGACCTGTCTGACAACGAAATCAGCCAGATGCTGAGGAACCCCATCGGCACCGAAAAGATCGCGGGCGAGCTATAGGGAAAAGGCGCTGGCCCCAGGCCGAAACTGTTGGTCCACACCGCCGGCGAAAACAGCGTCAGCACGAAGGCCGTGGTCAACCCCACGAGGCCGCCCCAGGTCGCGCCGCGCGTCGTGCAGCCGGACCAGAGCAGCGACATGACGAGCACCGGGAAATTGCCCGACGCCGCCAGCGCGAAGGCCAGGCTGACCATGAAGGCGACATTCTGCTTCTCGAAGAGCAGGCCGAGCAGCACGGCAAGCACCCCCAGCACCAGCACCGTCACCCGCGACACCCGCAGCTCCGCGCGCGAATCGCTCTGTCCCTGCCGGATCACGGTCGCATAAAGATCATGGCTGACCGCCGACGCAGCCGACAGCGTCAGCCCGGCAACCACCGCCAATATGGTCGCGAAGGCGACGGCGGAGATGAAGCCCAGAAAGGCGTCGCCGCCTACCGCATGGGCCAGGTGGATCGCCGCCATATTGCCGCCGCCCAGCAACGCACCCTCGCCGTCAAGATAGCGGCTCTGCGTCCCCACCAGCACGATCGCGCCGAAGCCGATGATGAACGTCAGGATATAGAAATAGCCGATCCACCCGGTCGCCCAGAACACCGACTTGCGCGCTTCCTTCGCATCGGGAACGGTGAAGAAACGCATGAGGATATGCGGCAATCCCGCCGTCCCCAGCATCAGCGCCAGGCCGAAAGACAAAGCCGACACCGGATCCTTGATGAAATTGCCCGGCATCATGATCGACCGGCCCCGCTCGGCGGCGGTGGCCGCATCCGCCCCGCCCGCGATCGCCGCCTGCGTCTTGACCTCCACGGCCCGCGCGAACAGCGCCTCCAGCGAGAATCCCGTCTGCGCCAGCACCATCACCGCCATGAAGCTCGCGCCGCCCAGCAGCATCACCGCCTTGATGATCTGCACCCATGTCGTCGCGCGCATTCCCCCGAACAGGACATAGAGCATCATCAGCGCGCCTACGACCAGCACCGCCACCGCATAGGGCAGGCCGAACAGCAATTTGATGAGCTGCCCCGCCCCCACCATCTGCGCGATCAGGTAGAAGGACACGACCAGCAAGGTGCTCGCCGCCGCGAAGCTGCGCACAGGCGGCTGGGCAAAGCGGTAGGAGGCGACATCGGCGAAGGTGAACCGGCCCAGGTTGCGCAGCCGCTCCGCCATCAGGAACAAGAGGATCGGCCAGCCCACCAGAAAGCCGGTGGAATAGATGAGACCGTCATAGCCATCGTTGAAGATTTGCGCCGAAATCCCAAGAAAGGAGGCCGCCGACATATAGTCGCCCGCCATCGCCAGCCCGTTCTGGAAGCCGGTGATGCCCCCGCCCGCCGTATAGAAGTCCGACGCGGTCCGCGTGCTTTTCGCCGCGACCTTGGTGATCCAGAGGGTCAGCGCGACGAAGCCGACGAACAGGGCGATGGCGACCCAGTTGACCGGCTGCCGCTGCGCCTCGCCTTCCAGCGCGGCAGCCAGCGCCGGCGTCGGCGCGAACAGCAGGGCGAGCGCGACAAACGCCGCTCTCACGCGCGATGGTCCGCAAGGATATCGGCCATCGCCTTGTCATAATGGCGGTTGGCATGGGCGACATAAAGGCCGGTGAGCAGGATGCCGATCAGGATCACGCCGATCCCGACCGGGATGCCGACCGATGTCACCCCGTCGCCGATCGGCGCGCCGAGCAGCGCCTTGTCGAACGCGATCAGCAGCAGATAACCGGTATAGATGACGAATATCAGCGCCGACAGCCACCAGCCGAGCCGCGCCCGCCGCGCCACCAGCGCCCGGTAACGTGGATCGGCCGCCACCGCCGCGATCATCGCCGCATCCCGCCCGTCCGCCATCCCGTCTCCCTTCGCGTTGCTTCCCCGTATGATATAGCCCGACAAATGCTTTGCAACGGCGTCGGAGAAAGTCTCTTGCAAACGATTGCCTAACCGAATAAAGGATGAAGCGGGCAGCGAATATCTGGTGAAAAGCCACGCTGCTGTCGCACTGTCGAGGGAAGGCGTCATGGTGACTGCACGCACCATGGCCCTTCCCTTCTACCCTGGGGGAGGATTATCGGTGATGAGCGCGCGCTGGACAGCGGACCATATCCGCGCCGCCGACGCCGGCGCAACCCGCGCGCCCCTGATCCTCGCCGCCCATGTCAGCCGGATCGCGCCCGACCTCGACATATGGGACGCCTGGCCTATCCAGTTGCGCGACGGAACGCCCCTTGCCCTCGATGACGGATCGCAGCTCTGGATGGCGCTTGCCGCGCCGCAATTTCCCGACCCCGACGAGCGGCACGGCCATGCCCGCATCCACCTGTTCCGCCATCAGGCCGGCGCATGGCGCGCGCTCGGCCCCGCCATGCCGGACGGGTTTTCGCCGGGCAGCCGCGAATGGTCGGGCTCGGCGATCTTCGACCCCGAAAGCCGCACCGTCACCCTCTACTTCACCGCCGCCGGCCGCCGGGGCGAGGCGGCGCTCAGCTTCGAGCAGCGCCTCTTCTCGGCCCGCGCGACGCTCACCGGCGACGCGCGGCTGGATCAGTGGCGCGATCTCGCCGAAATCGTCCAGCCCGACCCGGCCCATTATATGCCGACCAGCGGGGCCGGCGGCGGCATCGGCACGATCAAGGCGTTCCGCGACCCCGCTTATTTCCGCGATCCCGCCGATGGCAGCCATTATCTCTTCTTCGCCGGATCGCTCGCCGGTTCCTCGTCCGCCTTCAACGGTGTCGTCGGCTTCGCTTATGCCCCGCCGGACCAGCCCGACGACTGGACCCTCTTCCCGCCGCTGATCGTGGCGGACGGGCTCAACAATGAACTGGAACGGCCGCATGTCGTCCATCATGCCGGGCTTTACTATCTCTTCTGGTCGACCCAGCGCCATGTGTTCGATCCCGCCGGCCCGACCGGTCCGACCGGCCTCTATGGCATGGTGTCGAGCCATCTGCGCGCCGGCTGGCGGCCGCTTAACGGCAGCGGCCTCGTCTTCGCCAATCCGGTGGAAGCGCTCGCGCAGGCCTATAGCTGGATGGTCCTGCCCGACCTTCGCGTGACCAGCTTCATCGACGATTGGGGCGGCGGCGCCGATCGTCGCTTCGGCGGCACCTTCGCGCCCTTCATCCAGCTCTGGCTGAAGGGCGACACAGCGGGCATTATCGCATCATGACCGACGAACCCCTTCTGGCTGGAGTCGAACTGGGCGGGACCAAGGTGTTCGTCCTGCGCGCGCGCGGCCGCAATATTCTCGATCGCGTGGCGCTGCCCACCACCGGCCCGGACGAAACGCTCGCCGCCGCCGCTGCCCTGCTTGCCGACTGGCAGCGAGATCAGCGCTTCGCGGCGCTCGGCATCGCCTCCTTCGGCCCGATCCGGGTCGATCCCGCCGCGCCCGACTTCGGCCTGATGCTCCCCACCCCCAAGCCCGGCTGGACCGGCGCGGATGTCGCCGGCGCGCTCTCGCGTGACATGGACTGCCCGGTCGCGCTGGACACCGACGTCAACGGCGCGGCGCTCGCGGAATGGCGCTGGGGCGCGGGCGCGGCGGGGACGAGCGACTGCCTGTGCTACATCACCATCGGCACCGGCCTTGGCGGCGGCTTCGTCATGCACGGCCAGCCGCTGCACGGCGCGATGCACCCCGAACTCGGCCATATCCTCGTCCGCCGCGCGCCGGGCGATACCTTTGCGGGCGCTTGCCCCTTCCATCGCGACTGTATCGAGGGGCTGATCGCCGGCCCGTCGCTCGCCGCCCGCTTCGGCATGGCCGGCGACCTTATCCCGAACGAAGATCCGCGCTGGGACGATGTCGCGCATGATCTGGCGCAGCTCATCGGCACCATCCTGCTCACCACCGCCGCGCGGCAGGTGCTGATCGGCGGCGGTATCGGCATGGGCCGCCCACAGCTGCTGCCAAAGGTCCATGCCCTGCTGGTCGATCAGCTGGCGGGCTATCTCTCCTTCGTCACCCCGCAGACCGTCGCGCAGATCGTCCGCCCGCCCGCGCTCGGCGACCAGGCCGGGCCATTGGGCGCGGTCGCGCTGGCGCTGCGCGCGCTCGAACAGGCATGACCGGCGATCGCGCGATCCGCTCCATCCTGATCGTCGGCGGCGGCACCGCCGGCTGGATGACCGCCGCCGCGCTCGCCCATGCGCTGCCACGCGGCTGCGCCATCACCCTCATCGAATCCGAAGAGATCGGCACCGTCGGCGTCGGCGAAGCGACCATCCCGCCCATCCGCCTGTTCAACGAGACGCTCGGCATCGACGAAGCCGACTTCCTGCGCGCGACCAAGGGCAGCTTCAAGCTCGGCATCGAATTTGTCGGCTGGGGTGATCTTGGCCATCGCTATTTCCACCCCTTCGGCACCTATGGCAAGCCGTTCGACATGCTGCCGGTGCACCAGCATTGGCTGGCCGCGCGCGCGGCAGGATCAAACGTGCCGCTCGATGACCTGTCGATGGCATGGGGCGCCGCCAAGCGGGGCGGCTTCGCGCCGCCACAGGCCGATCCGCGCAGCATCGGCTCGACCTTCGATTATGCCTATCATTTCGACGCCGGCCTCTACGCCGCCTATCTGCGCCGCTATGCCGAAACGCGCGGCGTCGCGCGCGTGGAAGGCAAGGTGAGCGACGTCGCGCGGGACGGCGAAAGCGGCGATGTCGCATCAGTCATGCTGGCCGACGGGCGACGGGTGGAAGCGGACCTCTTCATCGACTGTTCGGGCTTTCGCGGGCTGCTGATCGAAGGCGCGCTGACGACCGGCTATCAGGACTGGACCCACTGGCTGCCCTGCGACCGAGCGGTCGCGGCGCCCTGCGCGCGCATCGCGGCGACCACGCCCTACACCCGATCCACCGCGCGCGAAGCCGGCTGGCAATGGCGCATCCCGCTCCAGCATCGCACCGGCAACGGCTATGTCTATTGCAGCCGCTTCCTCTCCGACGATGAAGCCGCCGCCACGCTGATGGCGAACCTCGACGGGGAAGCGCTAGCCGATCCGCGCCAGCTCCGCTTCGTCACCGGCCGGCGCAACCTGTTCTGGAACCGCAACGTCATCGCCATCGGCCTGTCGAGCGGCTTCATGGAGCCGCTCGAGTCGACCAGCATCCACCTCATCCAGGCGGGCATCGCCAAGCTGCTGGCCCTGTTCCCCACCCGCAGCCTCGATCCGCTGGTGCGCGACGAATATAACCGCATCGCGATCGGCGAATTTGAGCGTATCCGCGACTTCATCATCCTCCATTATAAGCTGACGCGGCGGCAGGACAGCGAGCTGTGGCGCTATTGCGCCGCGATGCCGATCCCGGACTCGCTGGCCGAGCGCATCGCCCATTTCCGCCGCGATGGCCGGCTCGTCACCCGCGATCTCGACCTGTTCGGCGCGGCGAGCTGGACAGCGGTGCATATCGGCCAGTTCAACCTGCCGCAGGGGCGCGATCCGTTGGCGGACTATCTCGCCAACCCGGATGTCAGCCGCGCCTTTGTCGATAAACTCGCGGCCGCCATCGCGCGCGCGGCTGAGACGATGCCGCCCCATGACGCGCACCTCGCCCGCCTGCTTCAATAGCGCGGCGGCGCGATGTCGAACGCGATGGAGAGGCGCTCGCCATCGGCGAAGGGTATGGTCCCATGCCACAGGGTCGACGGGAACAGGACCAGCCTCCCCACCGCCGGCTCGACCTCGCCATAGGGCGCCAGGTCCAGCCCAAGCTCCGGCGGCGGCGTGCCGAAGCGCAGCCAGCCGGCGGGCGGCGCGCCCATCGTCTCGGCAGCCGGCAGCGATATATAGAGCGCCGAGCTGATCCAGCCCGCCGGATGGCTATGGCAGGCATGATAGCCCTGCGCGCGCAGCCGCACCGACCAGCTGCCGGCGAAGCGCAATTCCGCGCGCGGCGTCCCCAGCAGCGGATGGCCCTCCTCCGCCGGCGGCAATTGCGCGACATAGGACCGCACCGCTGCCTCGATGGCCTCGCGCGTGCGCTGCACGATCGGCTCATGGCGGAACAGCAGCGGCCGGTCGGTCTGGGTGCCGCCGCGCACCGACTGGTCGGGATAGGGCGCGGCCGCCCCGTGCAGCGTCCGCAGCAGATCGGCCAACTCGGCGAGTTCCGATCGATCGAGACCGATGTCCATCGCCCGGATGAAGGTGTCGGGACGGTCCAGCCACGCTGCGCGCGGATCGCCCGTCAGCCGCCAGGCGACCGCCATATAGGGCCAGAACAGCCGCGCCGCCTGTCCCCCCAGATGCCGCTGGGCGATTCCCGCCGCACGCTCCGCCGCTCCGCCCCGCAGCGCATGGCGCACCCGCGCCAGGTCCAGGCCCGGATCGCCCTTGTCCTCGACAGCATCAAACAGCGCCGGATCATAAGCATCGCTCGACTCGCTCGCGAGATATAGCGCAGCGGCGGCGAGCGCCGGCAGGTCGCCAAACGCTTGCCGCGCCTGCGCCAGTACCTCCGCCGCCGCCGCCCAGTCGCGACATTTGGCAAGCCAGTGAAACCATCCGAGCCGCAGCGCCGGATTGCCGGGCTCGACCGCCACCGCCTCGGCAAAGCCACGGTCGTCTCGCGCCGGCCCCCCCGCCAACCGGCGCAGCGTCGCCAGATAGGTCTGCCCCTCGACCCAGCCCGGCCGCGCCGCCAGCGCGGCCAGCATCAGCGCCTCTGCGTCAGCGCCGCGCCCCTCCGCCGCCAGCGCGCCGGCATGACTACGCGCCGCTTGCGGGTCATCCGGTGGCGCGTCGCGCGCCGCGCGGAACAGAGCGGCGGCGGGGCGCCCGGTCTCATAATGGATCTGCGCGCGGAGCATGGCGATGTCGGCGTCACCGGGGGCAAGCCGCGCCGCCGCTTCGATCGCCGCCAGCGCGGGCTCATGCCGCTGCCCCTGCCATCGCAGCATCGCCAGCAGCCAGAGGCAGCGCGACTGGTCGGGAGCCATGGCGCATAATTGCTCCATCGGCGCGATGGCGGCAGCGGCCCGCCCGGCGCGCAAAGCGTCGAACACAGCCGACCCGACCGCCGCTACATCGCCCGGCATCAGCGCCGCTTGGTAAGTGATCCGGTCCACCACTGATGCGACATCCGCCGCCATGTTCGCTCCTCCGCCCACCGCCTTGTAACGCGGCTTGTCGCGCGCGAACAGGATTTTTGCAAACCTTTGCAGAAAGCCTGTTGCAAAGGTTTGCGGAGCGGTCTATTCCAAATGTACCGACCACCGGAAAGATGTGGCGGACGGATTTTTCAGGGAGGGGATGAAGATGCGCCTTTCGCAACCTTATGCAATTTCAAGCCTGGCGCTGGCCGCCGCCTGCTGCTGGACCGCGCCTGCGTTGGCGCAGGAGCAGCCGGCCGACGGAACGCCCGCCGCGCAGGATGATCGCGCGCCGATCGCTGGCGAGGATATCGTCGTCACCGCCGCGGCGGGCGACAAAAGCCGCTTCCGCTCCTCCATCTCGGTGTCGCAGGTCAGCCAGGAATCGATCCAGAATTTCACGCCCCGATCCGAAGCGGAAGTGCTGCGCTCCATCCCCGGCCTTCAGCCGTCCGACACCGCCGGCCCCGGCGGCAACGCCAATATCGGCGTGCGCGGCATCCCGGTATCGACCGGCGGCTCGGAATATGTCGCGCTTCAGGAGGACGGCCTGCCCGTCACTCTGTTCGGCGACATCCAGTTCGGCAACAACGACTATTGGCTGCGCTTCGACCAGAATGTCGAGCGGGTCGAGGCCGTGCGCGGCGGCTCCGCCTCCACCTTCGCCAGCCAGGCGCCCGGCGCGGTCGTCAACTATATCAGCAAGACCGGCGACAAGGAGGGCGGCGCGATCGCCTTGTCCAAGGGGCTGGGCTTCCGCGAATCGCGGGTCGATTTCGACTATGGCGGCCCGATCACCGACACGCTGCGCTTCCATGTCGGGGGCTATGCCCGCGAAGGCGGCGGCCCGACCAACGAGGATTACAACGTTCTGCGCGGCTATCAGGTGAAGGCCAACCTCACCAAGGATCTGGGCGAAAAGGGCTATATCCGCCTCTTCTTCAAGCGGCTGGACGAACATGCGCCGACCAACACCACCATGCCCTCGCTGGTGACGATCAAGGGCGACAAGATCACCGGTTTCAAACCGCTGCCGACTTTCGACGCGCGCGACGGATCGACCTATTCGATCTACAATCGCGAGTTTCAATATGTGAGCCGCAACGGCCAGCTCGACACGGCCAAAATGAACGGCATCCACCCAAAGGTCACGTCGGTCGGCGGGCAATTCCACTATGAACTCAGCGACATGCTGACGGTGGACAATAATTTCCGCTACACCGACATGAGCGGCAGCTTCGTCACCCAGTTCCTGAACGTGGCGACGACGGCAAGCGTGCTGGGCTCGACCGTCAATGGCGCGACCGTTGGGTCGATCCGCTACGCCGCCGGCCCGCAGAAGGGGCAGGTCTATACCGGCGCCTATCTCAACAATAATCCAAACATCAACACGCAGATGACGGACATGGGCAGCATCGCCAACAATCTGGGGCTGACCGGCAAGTTCGACCTCGGCGGCGGCAGAGTCACGGTGCAGGCGGGCTGGTTCCACATGAGCCAGAACATCGCGCAGGTGTGGCATGTGAACCGTCAATATAGCGCGCTGGACGGCGAAAATCCTGCCCCGCTCAACCTCTTCTCCACCACCGGCGCGCAGCTGACGGCGGCGGGCCAGGCCGGCTTCAACGACAATTGGGGCAGCTGCTGCTCGCGCGCGGTCGATCTCACCTACACCGACGACGCGCCCTTCCTGTCGGCCAATTATTCGGGCGGCGGGCTGGACCTCGACGCCAGCGTCCGCTTCGACCGCATCCGGGGCGAAGGCACGGCGCAGGGCGGCGTCGCCGGTCCCAACTATACGGTCACGGACGAGGTCGGATCGGCCACCCTGCCCTCGCTGATCCCCGGCGGCCCGATCGAGCGGATCAACTATAAGCGCAGCTACACCAGCTGGTCGATCGGCGCGCTCTACGCCTTCTCCAACAGTACCAGCATCTTCGCCCGTGCCAGCCGGGGCGGCCGCTTCAACGCCGACCGGCGGACGCTCGGCGGCAATTTCAACGCCGACGGCTCGCTCAACGCCCAGGGCGCGAGCACAGCGGTCAATTTCCTCAACCAGCAGGAAATCGGCGTGAAGCAGCGCGGCTTCATCGGCGCTGCCGGCAATTATTCGGTCGAAATCACCGGCTTCCGTTCGACCCTGACCGAAAATAACTATGACTTCACCCGCATCAACAACCCGCCGCCCAACAATGATCCCAACATCTCGAACAGCTACCGCGCCTGGGGTATCGAGTTCACCGGACGGCTGAATGTCGGCGATTTCCACCTCGCCGCCGATCTCACCTGGGTCAATCCCAAGATCAAGGACAGCGCGACGGCGACGCTGGCCGGCAACCGGCCGGGCGGCATCCCGAAGCTCACCTATCTGATCTCGCCCTCCTACGACATGGGCCTGTTCGCCGTCGGCATCTCGGCGAGCGGCCAGAGCAGCGCGCCGATCGACGATTTCAACACTTACACGTTGCGCGGCACCACCTTCTTCAACGGCTTCGTAAAGGTGCGGCCGGTGGACAATCTGGAGGTCGGCCTCAACGCCAACAATCTCTTCGATACGCTCGGCTATCGCGCCGGCGGCACGCTGCTGCCGATCAACGGCACCAGCGGCATCTTTCAGAACAGCGCGGTCTATGGCCGCACGATCACGGCGTCCATCCGCTACAGCTTCTAGAGGGGGGCAGCGCGGCCGAACCTTCCCCGTTCGGCCGCGTGACGATTGGCCCGGTTCCCATGCGGAACCGGGCCATTTTCTTCAGCTGGATTCGCGCAGCACCAGTTCGGGGGCGATCTCGATCGACTCGCACGGCTGGCTGCCCAGGCGGCGGAACAGCAGGTCCACCAGCAGGCGCGCGCCCGCGCGGATATCCTGCCGGATGGTCGTCAGCGGCGGATTTGTGAGCTGCGCCAGCGGAACGTCATCGAACCCCACGACCGACATCTGCTCCGGCGTCGCCAGACCATGCTCGGCCGCCGCCGCCATCACGCTCATCGCGGTCACATCCGACGCGGCGAACACCCCGTCGGGCCGGCCTCCGCCCGCAAAATAGTCCGCCGCCGCGCGATAGCTCGCCTCGGGCGTCACATGCGCGTGGACCAGCGTCACCTGCGCCCGCATGTCTTCCGGCAGGCCGCTCAGGAAACCCTGATAACGCGCCGCGAATTCGGGCACGCCCACATTGCCGAAGAAGGCGAGGCTGCGCCGCCCCCGCTCCAGCAGGTGCCGCGCCGCCATCGCCCCGCCCGCGACATTGTCGGTGCCTACGGTCAGATAGGCGTTGCGCGCCGAATGCGCGCCCCAGATCACCATCGGGCCGTAATGGCGCGCCACCTTGTCCAGCACCGCGCTCTGGTTGGACTGGCCGATGATGATGATGCCGTCCACCCGGCCCGCCCGGATGAACAGGTCCAGCCAGTCGTCCCCCTGCGGCAGCACGCGCGAGAGCAGCAGGTCGTAACCGCGCTCGGTCAGCTCGTCCGCCAGGAAACCCAGCATCGCCATGAAGAAGGGATCGGACAGATGCTGCCCGCGCTCATGCCCCAGCGGCAGCAGCACGGCGATCGCGCCGGTGCGCCCCAGCCGCAGATTCTGCGCCGCGACGTTGAGCTGAAAGCCGTGCGCCGCCGCCAGTTCCTGAATGCGGCGGCGAGTCTCCTTGTTGAGCGCGCCCTTGGATGTCAGCGCCCGCGACACGGTCGACACCGACACCCCGGCGATGCGCGCCAGGTCCGTAATGCTGCGGACCGTTCCGGGATCTTTTTGTGCCATCCGTCACCTCTAGGCAGGTTGACATGGGCAGGCAATCCGTCGTGGCGTCATGCGGCCGGGCGCACCCGCCCGGCCAGCAGCGTCGCCACCCCGGCCGCGACCATCATCGCGCCCGACAGCAGCAGGATGTTGCGCGGATCGCCCCCCAGCAGCGGGCGATAGATGATCGGCACGATCAGCGTCTCCAGCAGCATCGGCACCACGATGAACATGTTGAAAATGCCCATATAGACCCCGGTGCGCTCGGGCGGGATGGCGTTTGCCAGCATCACATAGGGATTGCCCATCATGCTCGCCCAGCCGATGCCGATGCCGATCATCAGCGGGAAGAGATGCGCCCGGTCCTGCGCTGCGGGAATAGCGAGCATCGCAAGGCCCGACAGCGCGACCGCGGCCGCATGGACTTGGCCCGCGCCCAGCCGCCGGCTGATCGGCACCATGGCGAAGGCGGCGACGCAGGCGATGGCGTTGTAGAAAGCGCCTGCCTCCCCCGTCAGCAGCACCGCCTGGCGAAAGCCGCTGCTCGCCGGATCGGCGGTGTCGAAGATCGACCGCGCCAGCGCCAGCCCGATAAACTGCCAATAGGCGAACATCGCGAACCATTGCAGCAGCATCGAGGGGCCAAGCGCCCGCATGGTCGGCGGCATCTCCCGCACCGCCGCCACGAAGTCGCGCAGCGCCGTGCCGGCCGACATCCGCTCCGCCTTCATCCGCGCAATCTCCTGCGGCGGCAGCGGCAGTTCGGGCACGCGCCACACCGACCACAGGATAGTGGACAGCGAAATCACAGCGCCAGCGGTAAAGGCGATCCGGGTGACATCGGGAATGCCGTTGGCATCGACCAGATCGGCGCTGATCCCCCACCAGACGAGCAGCGACGGCGCGAGATAGGCGAGCGTCTGGGCGAGCCCGGTGAAAGCGCTTTGCGTGAGGAAGCCCAAAGCCCGCTGACTCTCGGACAGCCGATCGCTGACATAAGCGCGATAGGGCTCCATCGTGATATTGTTGGCGGCGTCCAATATCCACAACAGGCTGGCCGCGAACCAGAGCGTCGGACTGCCCGGCATCAGCAGCAGCCCGATGCTGCACAGCACCGCCCCGATCAGGAAATAGGGCGTCCGCCGCCCCCAGCGGCTCACCGTCCGGTCACTGAGCGCGCCGACGATCGGCTGCACCAGCAGCCCCGTCACCGGCCCCGCCAGCCACAGCAACGGCAAATGCGCCTCGTCCGCGCCGAGATAGCGGTAGATCGGGGCCATATTCGCCTGTTGCAGACCGAAGGAGAATTGAATCCCGAGAAATCCGAGATTCATCTCGATGATGCGCGACAGGCGCATCCTCGGCTTGTCCACCATCGCGCGCACGTCCCTCTCCCTGCCCGGTCCGGTTTATCCGGTCGCGGCAGCCGGGTATAGCAGAGACAGTGTCAATTGCAATCGTTTGCCGAACCGCTGCGCGGTGCGCGCTCTATTTCAGCCCGCCCCCCAGCGCGCGATACAGCTCGACCATATTGCTCGACCGCGTCAGCCGCGTCGCCAGCAGGCTCTGCTCGGCATTGTAAAGCGCCCGCTGCGAATCCAGCGTCGAGAGGAAATTGTCGACCCCCGCGCGAAACCGCGCTTCCGACAGCGTATAGGCGACCCGCGCCGAATCGCGCAGCGATGTCTGCGCCTCGACCTGCTGTGCCATCGTGCCCCGCCGGGCGAGCGCGTCGGCGACCTCGCGAAAGCCCGTCTGCACGCTTTTCTCATAGGTGGCGACCATCGCGTCATAGGTCGCTCGGGCATATTGGAGATTGCCCTTGCGCCGTCCGAAATCGAACAGCGACAGGTTCGCCGACGGCGCGACCGACCAGAAATCGCTGCCGCTGCCGAACAGGTTGGACAGGCCCTGGCTCACCGATCCAAACGCCGCCGTCAGCGAAATGGTGGGGAAGAAGGCCGCCCGCGCCGCGCCGATATTGGCGTTCGCGCCGCGCAGATCATGCTCCGCCGCCGCGATGTCGGGCCGGCGCAGCAGCACGTCCGAGGGGATATTGGCCGGCAGATTTTCCAGCGTCGCGCTCCCCTGCGGCATCGCATCGGGCAGGTCGCCTGCAGGCACGGTCGTCCCGGCCAGCAGGTTGAGCGCATTCTGGTCCTGCGCCACCAGCGTCGTCGCCTGCGCGATGTCGGACCGCGCCTGGTCATAGCTGGTCTGCGCCTGCCGCACCTCCAGTTCCGACGCGATGCCCTTGGCGAAACGGGCGCGGGTCAGTTCCAGCGTCTTGCCGAACGCCTGCTCCAGATCGCGCGCGATCCGCAGCCGCTCCTGATCCGCCGCCATGGTCAGCCAGGCGTTGGCGGTTTCGGCGATCAGCGCGGTTTGCGCGGCGTTGCGGTTCTCGACCGCCGCGAAATATTGCTCCTGCGCCGCCTTGCTCAGGTTCCGCACCCGGCCGAACAGGTCGATCTCCCAGGACGAAATGCCGATCTCCGCCTGATAGACATCGTTGTTCAGCCGCTGCGACTGGCCGAACTGCACCAGCGGCTGCTCGCTATAGGTGGCGCTGCCGGTCGCGCCGACCGTGGGCAGCAAGTCGGCGCGCTGCACCCGATATTGCGCCCGCGCCTGCGCGATATTGGCGACCGCCAGCCGCAGATCGCGATTGTTCGCGAGCGCGGTCTCGATCACCCGCGCCAGCCGGGCGTCGGTGAAGAAATCGCGCCAGGCCGTGTCCGCCGGCACGATCGCGCCGCCCGCATCGGCGGCATAGGCCGGCCCCTGCGGCGATGCGACCGGCACCGGGCTCGCTGGCCGGACATATTTGGGCGCCAGGTCGCAGCCGGCAAGCGCCAGCGAAACGGTAAGCGCGCCCAGCGCATGGATGCTGCGCGTCATGCTGTTCAAGCCTCCCGCGGCGCGCCGGGGGTCGCCCGGTCGCCTGCCGCCTCATGGTCCTTATGTTCGCGGAACAGCCGCTTCACCACGGTGAAGAAGACCGGCACGAAGAAGATCGCCAGCACCGTCGCCGACAGCATCCCGCCGACTACGGCCCAGCCGATCGCATTCTGTCCGCCCGCGCCCGCGCCCGTGGACATAGCCAGCGGCAGCACGCCGAAGATGAAGGCGAAGCTCGTCATCAGGATCGGCCGCAGCCTCAGCTTGCCCGCCTCTAGCGCCGCCTGCGCCGGCGCCATGCCCTCGCGCATCTTCTCTTCGGCAAATTCGACGATCAGGATCGCGTTCTTCGCCGACACGCCGATCGTCGTGATGAGGCCGACCTGCAAGTAGATGTCGTTGTCGAGTCCCGCCAGCGTCGCTGCGATCACCGCGCCGAGCACGCCGAGCGGCACCACCAGGATCACCGCGATCGGCACCGACCAGCTTTCGTATAGCGCGGCCAGGCACAGGAACACGATCAGCATCGAGAGCGCATAGACATAGGGCGCCTGCCCGCCGGACGTCTTTTCCTCATAGGAAATGCCGTTCCAGGCAAAGCCGATGCCGGGCGGCAGCTTGGCCGCCATCTCCTCCATCGCCTGCATCGCGGTGCCGGTCGATACGCCCGGCGCTGGGCTGCCCTGAATATTCATCGACGGCACGCCGTTATAGCGTTCCAGTCGCGCCGGCCCCTGCACCCATTCCGTCGTGGAAAAGGCAGACAGCGGCGCCATGGTCCCGCTGCTCCCGCGCACATGATAGGCGCTCACCGCATCGGGCGAGGTGCGGAACGGCGCATCGGCCTGAACATAGACCCGCTTCACCCGGTCGCGATCGATGAAGTCGTTGACGTAGGCGCCGCCCAGATTGGTGCTGATCGTGTCGTTGACGTCGGCCTGCGCGATGCCCAGAGCGCCCGCTGCCGCCTGATCGACGTTGAGCTTGAGTTGCGGCGTGTCCTCCAGGCCGTTGGGCCGCACCTGCGCCAGCCTCTTGTCGGCCATCGCCATGCCGAGCAGCTGGTTGCGCGCGGCCAGCAGCGCCTCATGCCCCAGATTGGCCTGATCGAGCAGCTGGAAATCGAACCCCGACGCATTGCCCAGTTCCTGCACCGCCGGCGGCACGAAGGCGAAGGCCATGCCCGCCTTGATCTTCTGGAACGCCATATTGGCACGCAGCGCGATCGCGGGAACGCTGTTCTTCTCGCCGTGGCGCGCCTCCCACGGCTTCATCCGCGCGAAGAGGATGCCGACATTCTGCCCTTGGCCGACAAAGCCGAAGCCGGCGATGGTGAAGATGGCGGCCACATTGCCCTTCTCTTCGGTGACATAATGCTTTCGCATACGGGCCAGCGCGCGCTCGGTTTCCTCGATCGTGCTGCCGGCGGGCAGCGACACCTGGTTGATGATGATGCCCTGGTCCTCTTCGGGCAGGAAGCCGCCCGGCAGCCGCAGGAAGATGAAGGCCATGCCGACAACGATCAGCCCGTAGACGATCATGGTCCGGCCCCAGCGCCGCTCGACCTTCTGGACGCCCTGGCCGTAACGGGTCACGCCCCTGTCGAAGGTGCGGTTGAACCAGTCGAAGAAGCGGCCGAAGATCGAGCCGATCGGGCCGTGCCAGCTATGCCCATGCTCCACCGGGCGCAGGATCGTGGCGCACAATGCCGGCGTCAGGATCAGCGCGACCAGCACCGACAGGATCATCGACGACACGATGGTGATCGAAAATTGCCGGAAGATGACGCCGGTCGATCCGCCGAAGAAGGCCATCGGCAGGAACACCGCCGACAGCACCAGGCCGATGCCGATCAGCGCGCCGCTGATCTCGTCCATCGACTTGCGCGCCGCCTCGCGCGGGCTGAGGCCCTCGGTCTGGATCAGGCGCTCGACATTTTCCACCACCACGATCGCGTCGTCGACCAGCAGGCCGATCGCCAGCACCATGCCGAACAGGGTGAGCGTATTGATGGTGAAGCCCGCCGCGCTCAGCACCGCCAGCGACCCCAGCAGCACCACCGGCACCGCGATCGTCGGGATCAGCGTCGCCCGCCAGTTCTGGAGGAAGATGAACATGACGACGAAGACCAGCAGCACCGCCTCGAACAGCGTCTCGATCACCTGCTCGACCGACAGCCGCACGAAGGTCGAATTGTCGACCGGGAAGTCATATTTGACCCAGACCGGGAAATTCTTCGACAGCTGATCGACCCGCTCCTTGACCGCCGTGACGGTTTCGAGCGCATTGGCCCCCGGCGCCAGCCTGATGCCGAAACCGGCGGCGGGATGCCCGTTGAACTTCGGTCCGAAGCCATAATTTTCCGCGCCCAGTTCGACCCGCGCTACGTCCGACAACAGCACCACCGAACCGTCGGGATTGCTGCGCAGGCGGATGTTGCGGAATTCCTCGGGCGTGCGCAGCCGCGATTGCGCCGTGACCGTGGCGTTCAGCGCCTGCCCCGCCGGGGCCGGCACGCCGCCGATCTGCCCGGCGGACACCTGCGCATTCTGCGCCCGGATCGCATTCTTGACGTCGCTGGTCGTTACCTGGAGCGTCGCCATCTTGAAGGGGTCGAGCCAGATACGCATCGCATATTGCGATCCGAACAGCACCGTGTCGCCCACCCCGGTGACGCGGCTGATCGGATCCTGCAACGACGACGCGACGAAGTCCGCCGTATCCTGGCCGTCATGGATGCCGTCGTCGGCATAGACCGCCAGGATCAGGAGGAAGCTCGCCGCCGACTTGGCGACGCGCAGCCCCTGCTGCTGCACTTCCTGCGGCAGCAACGGCGTCGCCTGCGCCAGCTTGTTCTGCACCTGCACCTGCGCGATGTCGGGGTCTGTCCCCTGCTCGAAGGTCAGGGTGATGTTGAGATTGCCCGATCCGTCGCTGGTGGACGAGAAGTAGCGCAGATTGTCGATGCCCTTGAGCTGCTGCTCGATGATCTGCGTCGTCGTGCTCGCCAGCGTCTGGGCGTTCGCGCCCGGATAGGTGGTCTGGATCGTCACCGCCGGCGGCGCAATCTCGGGGAACTGCGCCACCGGCAAGGACCGGATCGCGAGCAATCCGGCGAGCATGATGACGATGGCGATGACCCATGCGAAGATGGGCCGGTCGATGAAGTAGCGGGCCATGGCTTATCGCGCCCCGCCCGCGGCGCCATTCTGCCCGGCGGTCACCTGCTGCGGCGCGCCGGGTTTGACGACCGTGCCGGGGCGCAGATTGACCAGCCCCTCGACGATCAGCCGGTCGCCGGCCTTCAGCCCCTTGGTCACGATCCACTTGTCGCCGACCGCGCGATCCACTTCGACCTGGCGCATCTCGACCTTGTTGTCGCGGCCCACCACCAGCGCGGTCGCGCGGCCGCGCGCGTCGCGGCTGATGCCCTGCTGCGGGGCGAGAATGGCGTTGGTCCGCTGCCCTTCCACCAGACGCGCGCGGACATACATGCCGGGCAGCAGCAACCCGTCGGGATTGGGGAAACTGGCGCGCAGCGTCACCGCGCCGGATGTCGGATCGACCGTCACTTCGGAAAATTGCAGCCGCCCCTCGATCGGGTAAGCGCTGCCGTTGGGCAGCAGCAGCTGGATGCGCGCGCCGCCCGCCTCACTGACCCCGCCCGCCTTCATCGCCTGCCGCAGGTCGATGATCTGCGCGGCCGATTGCGTGACGTCGACATAGACGCTGTCGGTGCGCTGGATCGTCGCCAGCGGATCCGCCTGCCCCGCCTGCACCAGAGCGCCGGGGGTGAAGAGCGACCGGCCGATCCGCCCGGAAATGGGCGCGCGGATGCGGGTGAAATTCTGATTGACCTGCGCCGCCTGCACCGCGCCGCGCTGCGCCGCGACGGTCGCGCGGGCTTGGCTCGCCGCCGCTTCGGCATTGTCATATTCCTGGCGACTCACGGCGTTGATGCCGACCAGCTCGCGATAGCGCTGGGCCTGGAGGCTGGTCGACCGGATCGCCGCCTGCGCGTTGGCGAGCGACCCCTGCGCCTGCGCCAGCGCCGCGCGATAGGGCGCATCCTCGATCTCGTAAAGCAGCTGCCCGGCGCTGACGTAGCCGCCCTCCTCGAAGGTGCGGCGACGGATCACCCCGCTGATCTGCGGCCGCACCTCGGCGGTCTCGCGCGCAGTGATCCTGCCCGGCAGTTCGTTGATGAGAGGGGCCGATTCGACCTTCAGCGTGACGACGCCGACCGTAGGGGTCTGCGGCGGCGGCGCTTCCTGCTTGCCACATGCGCTGAGCGCCAGCGCGGACGCGCACGCCAGCAGGCCGATGAATGTCCCCTTTTGCATCGTCTGATTTCCATTTTCGACGGGATCGATATTGCGGAATGAATGTTCATTCCACTTGTCGGTGAAAATAGATCGTGGCAGGGATAATTCAAGAGCCTTGAAGCGGCGGGGGGAAATTTTGGTTGCAGCGCACAACGAGAAGGACGGGCGGCAGCGGATCTTGTCCGCCGCACGCAGCTTGTTTGGCAGCAACGGCTTCCACCAGACGCCCATGGTCGACCTCGCAGGCGCAGCAGACGTGTCGGTGGGACAGATCTACCGTCTCTTCAAAAGCAAGGAAGAGATTATCGCGGCGCTCGTCCGGGATCATGCTGACCAATGGTGCAACGACATGGCCGAATTGCGTCAGCGGCTGGACGCGGGCGGGTTGAGCGTCGAGCGCACATTCGAGGAAGTGCTGCTCTACGGCATCGATGAGGAAGAGGATGGGCTCGCTTTCGACATCATGGCGGAGGCGTTCCGCAACCCCGCCGTAGGCGAGACGATCGGCGACATGTGCGCACGGTTTCGCGAGTTTATCCGCTATTTCGCCTGCGCCGCAAACGAACGGCTGACCGGCGACGCGCTGGACGCCGCCGAGGATCTCGTGCTCGCCTGCCTGTTCGGCCTCAACCACCGCGGCCTGTCGCGGCCCCGGATCGGCACCGCGCAGACCGCGCAGCGATCCGCGCGGATGATCGTGGCGGCGCTGCGCGTCAGCTGATCCACATCCTGCCCCGCGCTTCCGTCGGTTCGCCGCAGGTGCGAACATCTTCGACGCTATCGCCGCAACCCGCCAAGCCGGCCCGGCATTGGGGACGCCAAACAGCAAAGGGAGGCACCCAGAATGACGAACAGCGGCCGTTTCGACCGGGGCTATTTCGCCGAGCGGATGGAGCGCAATCGCGCGCTCGCCGACCGCGCGACCAACCCGCGCATCCGCGCGCTGCATCTCCATTATGTCCGGCTCTACGCGCAGTTGATAGACGAGGTGCTTCCCGCCTGACGTCGCCGGCGCATCAGCGCGCCGCGACGCCCTCGGGCAGCACCACCGCCGACCAGCTTCTGCCCGGCACCAGATATTTGGCGGCGAGCGCCTGCAACTGCGCGGGGGTGACGCTCAGCATATCCTGCGACATCGTGTTCATCGCGTCGATATAGCGCGGATCCTGGGTCGATCCCGCCATCTGCTTCATCCAGAAGCTGTTGCCCGTGCTCGCGCGCAGCAGCAACTGCCGCATCGGCGCGACCGCGCGTTGCAACTCGTCGTCGCTGACCGGCGTCTTGGCAAGGTCGGCGGCGGTCTGCTTCACGACATCGTAGAAATAGGCGACGCGGTCGGGCCGCACCTGGCTGGTGACGAGGATATAGCCGCCGCTCTCGAACGAGAAGGGCCAGTTATTCTGGACGCTCGGCGAATAGGCCGCGCCTTCGGTCGACCGCAGCTTGTCGAACAGCCGATCGTTGAAGATCTGGGTCAATATCTCCAGCTGCCGCGCCCCCTTCTGGAGCGTGAAGCCCCCCGCCGTGGGCCAGGCCAGCACGGCCGCTGCCTGCTCCTTGTCGCCCTTGTGCCGCAGCACCACCGGCGTTTCGACATGGGCGGGGAAGCGCATCGCCCGGTTCGCGGCGGGCACCGGCACGTTGGGCCGTGCCGGCAGCGCGCCGAAGGTCGCGGCGACCGTCGCGATCGCTTCTTCCGCCTTCACCTGCCCGAAAATCTGCACCTCGATCGGCCCCGACGCCAGCAGCGGCTCCCAGGTCGCCCGGAACGCCTGCGGCGTCAGCGCGTCGATTTCCGCCCGTGTCGGCGTGCGGAAGCGCACATCCTTGTCGTGCAACAGCCAGTTGAGATCGCGCCCGATCACCGCGTCGGGCGACCGCGACAGCGCGTCGTAAGCGACCGCCGCGCCGGTCTTGACCCGCCCGATCGGGGCCGGATCCCAACCCGGCGCCGCCAGCTTCGCTGCGAACAGCCGCAGCTGGTCCTTATAGTCGGCCGGCCGGGTCAGCGCCGACAGCTCGAAGGCGTCATCGTCGATGTTGAAATCCATGCCGATCCGCCGGCCGTTGGTCAGCTCGTCCAGCTCGCTTTGCCCCAGCGTGCCGATCCCGCTCGCCATCAGCGCATAGTCCGCCGCCCATCCGGGGACCGGCTTGGTCGGCGAAAAGGCCTGCTGCCCATGGCCGAAGCGGACATTGACGCGCACCTTCTCGGTCTCGACATCATTGGCGAACAGGGTCAGCTTCACCCCGTTGGAGAAAGTGATGCTCTCCATCCCCTGAAGGCCCACCGGCGCGCGCGACACGACGGTTCCGGGCGGCCCGAATTTGGGCAGGTCGTCCATCGTCACCGCCTTGTCGGCCAAGCGCACATTGGCCGCCGCTTTGACCGGCGCGGCGACCGCAGCGGCGAGCTTCGCCTCGGCCCCCGGCAGCGTCTTGCCGCTGACCAGCAGAGCGCGGAACACGCCGGCGGTGAACAGTCGGCGCGTCGAATCCAGGATCTTCTGCGGCGTCATCGCCGGCCGCCCGGCGCGGAAGATGTCGACCGCCGCCTGCGGGCTCACCGTCGTCTCGCGAATGTCGACCGCGCTCACCAGATCGCTCGCCTGCTTGGAGCCCGGCTCGGTATCGGCATTCTCCACACCGATCGCGAGCGCGGTGTCGAGCTGCGCATATTCGCGGTCGATCTCCGCCTGGCTCGGCGGCGCGGCCTTCGCATCCTCGATGATCCCGCGCACGTCGCGCAGCGCCTTTTCCCAATCGTCGCCGGTCGGCACGATCGTCAGGAACGTGCCGTCCACCGACCGCGCGACATCCTGCTGGTCGACGCTCGATTGCAGGAAGCTGCCGCCGGCCCGCGCCGCCCGCTCCAGCCGCCGGCTGACGATCTGGAGCGCCAGCATGTCGGTCAGCTTGTCCTGATTATAGACGATGGTGTCGGCGTGCGGCTTCCAGGGCCGCAGCCACGCCATGGTGAGGCCCAGCGGCACGCCCGGCTCCACGAAAATCCGCGTCGCCGGCTGCTTGGCATCGGGCGCGCCGAAATCGGGCAGTTCCGCGCCCGGTCCGACCCCCTGCCAGCTCGAAAAATTATCCTTGATGACCTGCTCGGCCAGCGCCGGATCGATGTCGCCCGCGATCGCGATCACCGCGTTTTCGGGACGATACCAACGATTGTGGAACGCCTCGACCTTCGCCGCCGTCGCCGCGTTCAGCGTCGCGACCGTGCCGATCGGCGCATGGTCGGCGAGCGGCTGGCCGGAAAAGAAATGCAGCCGGCTCGCTTCGGACAGGCGCGATTGCGGCCCGTCGCTCTCGCGCTTCTCCGCCAGCACCACCGCGCGCTCGGCCGCCACCGCGCTGTCGACGATATTGGGGTCGGTCATCATCCCGGCCAAGATCTTCATGCTTTCGCCAAGGCTCGCCTGCGTCGCCTGCGGCAGGTCGAGCGCATAGGTGGTCCCGGTCGGCGTCGTCTGCGCATTGCTGTCGCTGCCGAAGGTCACCCCCAGCCGCTGCCAGATGCGCTTGGATTCGCCATCGGGCACATGGCGCGACCCGCGCATCGAGAGATGCTCGATATAATGGGCATAGCCAAGCTCGTCCGGCCGCTCCATCAGCGACCCGGCATCGATCCGCAGCCGCACGGACACCTGCCCCGGCGGCACCCCGTTGCGCCGCACCGCATAGCGCAACCCGTTGGACAAGGTGCCGAACCGCCACGCCGGATCGATCGGCACATCGCTATTCTCATAAAGCCACGGCCGAACCTGCGCCTGAGAAGCGCCCTGCGCGGCCTGGGGAGCATCGGCTGGCGCGGCGACCAGCGGCGCGCCGGAGAGCAGAAGAGCGATGATGCTGAGCGAAGCGGCCGAACGGCGTGGGGATAAGCGCATAGACGGCAAGCCTAGCGCCCTTTTCCTGAATGACCACTGACAAGTGGGGCAGGTGGGGGTGGCGACCAGGTGTGACTAAGAGGGTGGATTTCATACGGTCTGCTGTCTGTTCCAACCGCAAGCGTGAATTTCGCCGTGACCTATTTGCCTCTCCACTCGCTGCTCTTCAGAAGGATTGCTGACAAATCCTGCCAATCCAATTCAATGGATTCCTGCTGAAGACGTTCACCATTGAAATCCCTAAATATCATCGCGGGCGTCGCGCCAACTGGCGTGACCGTCACACCTGGGCGCGAGCCTTTACTTCTCGACAAGGTGCCAACCCATGCTGCGTTGCCTTGCCAGGCGGCCAAGATCAGTTTGTAAGGGCGACCATACCGATTGGCGGCTTCATAGCCGTAGATGATGATGACGTCCGGTTGGTCGCATCCCGGCGTTTCGCCAGCAATGCCGTTGGTGCGCTGAGACGATACGAATTGTCTGTGATGTTCGAGTGCGTTCCGAAGAACGATTCCATCAAGACCCCAACTCTTACGGAACTTGCAAAACTGCGTTGATGGCTTGATTGCAAGCTTACCCCGTTGCTGGACGTGAAGCCGGTTATCGTCAGGGAACTCAGTGCTCGCCATTTTTTGCACCTGCTCCGGCACCGGACTTCTCTCGCAGGCCGCACAGGCTAGGCACAGTAAGATAATGGACGTGCGCGTCAGCATTTCCCGATACTATCATCCAAAATGCGGCCAACCGGTTAATGTCGGCTTTGCCGCTTTTCGGCCCTGACCCCGCGTCCATAAATGGTCGAACGCCGACCCATAAAAGGAAAAGGCGGACATGCACTCGCACATCCGCCTTCCCAAAATCACGGCCGCCATGCGCTCCGCCTCAGCGTGGCGCGCCGGTCCGCTGCACCGCGCCCTTGTGCGCGCCGACACCACCGCCCCCGCGACGACGCCGACGCGGCGCGCCGTTAGCGCCCTCGCCTTCGCTCCGCCGCGCATTGCCGGGCGCACCGCGCGCGGCCTTCTGCCCATCCTGATAGCGGCGCTGCCCCTCGGCCCTCTTCGCCTGCTGAGCGGGCGACTGGCTTGGCCCCTTCTTCGGCGCGGCCGGCTTGGGCAGATTTCGCACCGCCTCCATGAAATTCTCCGGCAGCGGCGCGATGTCGAGCTTCACCCGCGTCGCCTTCTCGATGGCCTTGAGATAAGGCCGCTCGTCGTCCGCCACGAAGCTGATCGCCACGCCCTCCGCCCCGGCGCGCGCGGTGCGGCCGATGCGGTGGACATATTGCTCCGGCACGTTGGGAATCTCGAAGTTGATGACGTGGCTCACGCCCGACACGTCGATGCCGCGCGCGGCGATGTCGGTCGCGACCAGCAGCTTCACCTTGCCCTGGCGGAACGCCTGGAGCGCAGTGGTGCGCTGGCCCTGGCTCTTGTTGCCGTGGATCGCGAAAGCGTCGATGCCCGCGCCTTCGAGGAAACGCACGACCCGGTCCGCGCCATGCTTGGTGCGGGTGAAGATCAGCGCGCGGTCGATCTCCTCGGTCTTGAGCACGATATGCAGCAGCGCCTGCTTCTCCGCCTGGTTGACGAAGGTCGCCTGCTGGCGCACCCGCTCCGCCGTGGTCGATTGCGGGGCTACGCTGACCTTGACCGGATCGTTCAGGAACTGGGCGGCCAGCGCCTCGATCTCCTTGGGCATGGTCGCCGAGAAGAAGAGATTCTGCCGGCCCTGCGGCAGCATCTTGGCGACGCGCTTCAACGGATGGATGAAGCCCATGTCCATCATCTGGTCGGCCTCGTCGAGGACGAAGATTTCCGTGTCCTTGATGGTGAAGCAGCGCTGGTCGATCAGGTCGAGCAGGCGGCCGGGCGTCGCGACGACGATGTCGACGCCTTGCGAGAGCGCACGGATCTGCTTGTTGATCGGCACGCCGCCGAACACCGTCTCCACCGACAGCTTCAGGAAGCGGCCATAGTCGCGAAAGCTCTGCGCGATCTGCGCGGCGAGTTCGCGGGTGGGCGACAGCACCAGCATCCGGCAGCCGAGCTTGGGCGTCGGCTTGGGGTTGCAGGCGAAATAGTCGAGGCTGGGCAGCGCGAAAGCCGCCGTCTTGCCGGTGCCGGTCTGCGCGATGCCGCACAGGTCGCGTCCTTCGAGCAGGACAGGGATCGCCTTCTGCTGGATCGGGGTGGGGGTGGCGTAATTCTTGGCGGCGAGCGCCTTCAGGATCGGCTCGGAAAGGCCAAGTTCGGTAAATTCCATGGATATGCTCACAAGTCGGCCGGGCGCCGGCCTGGTGCGAAAGGCAGCCAAGGGCGCGAGGCGGGTTACGAAACGACCCGCGTGAAAAGGGAAGCCTCAAAGCTTAGCGCAGACTGTCATTGGCCGGTCCAGCCACCCTTCGGAGGTGCGGACGATCACGCTGCCAATCGCTAGGGGGCCATGACGGCCATCCGCTGCGCTGCGGCGCATATGGCGCAGCGGCAGGCAAAAAGCAAGCGGCCCGGACATGCCGGGCCGCCGCATCGGTCATTCAGCGAAGATTAGAGCGCCACTTCGGCATGCTTGCCCTTCATCTCCGCGCGCACGTCGCCGCCGAACATCATCTTGAACACGCCCTTCAAGGACAAGTCCGCCAGCCAGATTTCCGCCGTGCCCAGATCGTAACGGAGCATCAGCAGATTGGGATCGCTGCGCCCTCCGGGATACCAGGCCTCGACCTGCTTCGACCAGTAGCGGTCAATCACCGCCGGATCGGTTTCCGGCGTCAGCGTCCCTTCGATGCAGGCGAACAGGTCGTGATCCTTCGCCGAAAATTGCGCCATTGCGGGGCCGCCGGGGGCCAGCCGATTGTCCTTGGAGGTGTAGAACCAGAAGCAGTGATTGGCGGCGGGGTCGAGCTGCGCCGTCATCGGCAGGCTATGCTCGGTGCTGCCGATCAGCCCCACCATCAGGAACGGGCTTTCGGACAGCTCCTTCCAGAAACGATCGCGAATTTCGGCTTGGTCGGTCATCATCCTGTCTCCTTGCTGCACCTTCCCCCAATCGCCCGCCGCCCGCGAAGTTCCCTTATGCTTGATCTTCACCGCGTTCGTAGCCACATGCGCATCATGCTGATCGAGACCGAAGCCACGCCGAACCCGGCGACCGTCAAATTCCTCCCCGGCCGCATCGTCATGGGGTCGGGCACGCGCGATTTCGCATCTCCCGAGGAAGCCGAAGCCTCGCCGCTCGCCGACGCATTGTTCGGCCTGGGCGACGTCACCGGCGTCTTCTTCGGCAGCGACTTCATCTCGGTCACGATCGCGCCGGGGGCGCAATGGTCGGACGTGAAGCCCGACATCCTCGCCATCCTGCTCGACCATTTTTCCGCCGACATGCCGCTGTTCGCGCCCGGCTCCGCCGCCGGCATCAGCGTCCCGGCCGACGAAGACTCCTTTTCCGACGACCCGGAAGACGCCGAGATCGTGGAGCAGATCCGCGATCTCATCGACACCCGCGTGCGCCCCGCCGTCGCCAATGACGGCGGCGACATCATCTATCGCGGCTTCGACAAGGGCACCGTGTACCTCAAGATGCAGGGCGCCTGCTCGGGCTGCCCCTCCTCCACCGCGACGCTCAAGAACGGGATCGAGCAACTGCTCAAACATTATGTCCCCGAAGTAACCGAAGTCCGCGCCGTTTAATCATCCTCCCCTGCAAGGGGAGGGGGACCGCTCGCGAAGCGTGTGGTGGGGGGGTGTCAGCCTCTCGATAGCGCGACGACCCGCCGTCACGCGCTTCGCGCGCGACACCTCCCCTTCCATGGGAAGATGGAGCCACCCCCAAGCCATTTGGCAAAATCCGCCCGATCGATTAACCGCAAGGCGAATCTTGACGGGAGTATCGCTTGCGCCTTCTGGTGATCGACACCGCGACCCAGGCATTGTCCGTTGCCCTGCTGGAGGATGGCGCGCCGATCGGCCGGTTCCATAAGATTGTCGGGCGCGGCCATGCCGAAGCGCTGCTGCCCGCCATCGCCGCCCTGCCCGACGGCGGCCGCGCCGACGGCATCGCGGTCGATGTCGGCCCCGGCAGCTTCACCGGCGTGCGCATCGGCATCGCCGCCGCGCGCGCCCTCGCTCTCGCCTGGGCGATCCCCGTCCATGGCTATAGCAGCCCGTCGCTGATCGCGGCGACGGCGGCGGCGCACCATCCCGGCGGCCCGATCGCCGTCACCATCACCGGCGGCCATGGCGAACTCTTCTGGCAATGTTTTGAAAGCGACGGGCTGACCCCCCGCACCGCCATCGCCTCCACCCCGATTGCCGATCTGGCGCAGGACATAGAGGCCGACAGCTTCTACGGCACCGGGGCCGAAGCGCTCGTCACCGCGCGCGGCGCAGGCGCGGCGGTCGCCCTTTATCCGGACGCCGCCGACTATGCGCTGATCGCCGGCCTTCCCCCTCTGCCCCCCAGCCCCATTTACGGCCGGGGCGCCGACGCGATGACGCTGGCGGAGCGTGCCGGCTCATGATGCCCGACATCGCGCTCGACACCTATGAGGAGGCCGATCGCAACGCCATGGCGGATGCGATGGCGGTCATGGCCCGCGCCTTCGACCCCGCTTATGGCGAGGCGTGGACGCTGCCGCAGCTCTCGGGCGTCATGCTGATGCCCGGCACCTGGCTCACCATCGCGCGCACCGACGCCGCTCCCTTGGGCTTCGCGCTCGTCCGCTCCGTGCTCGACGAATGCGAACTTCTGCTGCTCGCGGTCGATCCGCTCTGGCGCGGCCGGGGCGTGGGCGAAACGCTGCTGCGCGACAGTCTGCGCACCGCCCGCCGACGCGGCATAATTTCGATGAACCTGGAAGTACGTTCCACGAACAACGCCATAGGTTTATACGAGAAAGTCGGTTTTGAATATGTACATCGCCGGCCCGGTTACTATCGCGGTAATGATGGCCAACTTCATGATGCGCTCAGCTTCCGCAAGGATATGCATATGTAGCTCAGCAAGCCCTTGCACATCGCGCTGTGAGGGTCTAGCGATCCCGTACCGCTCCTGAAATGATTTTCCTCGGGCGGGTCGCACTACATACAGCCTTCGCAGGAAACCAGAAAATGGAAAACGAATCAGCCCAGAGCGAACTGCTCATTACTTTGACGTCGGACATCGTCGCCGCTCACGTCTCGAACAACAGCGTCGCTGTTGGCGACGTGTCCACGCTGATCCAGAATGTCCATGCGGCGCTGTCGGGCCTCAGCCAGCCCGCGCCTGCGCCCGAAGTGAAGCCGGAGCCGGCGGTTTCGGTCCGCTCCTCGATCAAGCCGGACTACATCATCTGCCTGGAAGACGGCAAGAAGCTCAAGATGCTCAAGCGCCATTTGATGACCCATTATCAGATGACGCCGGAAGATTATCGCGCGAAGTGGGGCCTGCCCGCCGACTATCCGATGGTCGCCCCCAACTATGCCGAGCAGCGCCGCACTCTCGCCAAGAAAATCGGCCTCGGTACCAAGCGCCGCCGCACCCGCGGCGCAAAATAAGCGCTACCGCGCCAGACGAGCATGACAAGGGGCGCGTCGCCGACGCGCCCCTTTCCTGTATGCGTAAAAGCCGCTAGGCTTCTCCTTCCTTCGCACCGCCAGCAAGCGAGCCTGCATGAACCGCAAAATCGACGTCGAAGCTCTCTGCCATGAAAAAGGGCTGCGCATCACCGAGCAGCGCCGGGTCATCGCGCAGGTCTTGAGCGACGCGACCGATCACCCGGATGTGGAAGAACTGCATCGCCGCTCCGCCGCGGTCGATCCCGGCATCTCGATCGCCACCGTCTATCGCACCGTGCGCCTGTTCGAGGAAGCGGGCATCCTGGAGCGTCATGATTTCGGCGACGGCCGCGCCCGTTACGAAGCCGCGCCCGAAGCGCATCACGACCATCTGATCGACGTCGAAACCGGCAACGTCATCGAATTTGTCGATCCCGAACTCGAACAGCTGCAAAAGCAGATTGCCGAAAAATTGGGCTTCCGCCTGGTCGATCACCGCATGGAATTGTACGGCGTCGCGCTCGACCGCAAGAACTGATCCCGCCTTGGGCGCGCTGCGTCGCATCCTGCGCATCGGCGCGCTGGTCGCCAGCCTGGTGCTCTGCCTGCCGCTCCATCTGCTCTGGCGTCTCGCCCGCCGCCCCTCCCCCTGGCCCCGCCGCTTTCTCGCCATGGCGGCGCGATCGGTCGGCGCGCGCGTGCGGGTCGAGGGCCGGCCGACCAGCGGCGATATGTTCCTCCTCGCCAACCATGTCAGCTGGATCGACATATTGGCGCTCGGCGGCGCGACCGGCGCGGCCTTCGTGTCGAAGGATGATGTCGCCGCCTGGCCCGCGATCGGCTGGCTCGCGGCGCAGAACAACACGCTCTTCGTCTCGCGGGAGCGGCGTGGCGCCCTATCGGGACAGATAGACGCATTGCGCGCCGCCATGCTCGGGCATCAACCGGTCGCGCTCTTCCCCGAAGGCACCACCGGCGACGGCCGCACGCTCCTCCCCTTCAAGCCCGCTTTGCTCGCCGTCCTCCTGCCCCCGCCCCGCCCGGTGCTGATCCAGCCCGTCCATATCGACTATGGCGAAGCCGCCGCCGAGATCGCCTGGGCAGGCGAGGAAGCCGCCGGGGCGAACGCCGCGCGGCTGCTCTCGCGGAAGGGACCGCTCCGCGTCACGATCCGCTTCCTAGAACCCTTCGATCCGGCGACCTGCCCCGACCGCAAGGCGATCGCCGCTCTCGCGCGGACAAGCATCGCCGCCAGCATCGCCGCGCATCAGCGCCCTTCCGCTGATCGTCCGCCCTCTGTATAGCGGACCCATATGAATCGTCACGACGCCTCCCGGACTCCCGCCAAGACCAGCCCTACGACCTTCCACGTCAAGAGCTTCGGCTGCCAGATGAACGTCTATGATGGCGAGCGCATGGCCGAAATGCTGGGCACGCAGGGCATGACGGCGGCGGCGGACGGGGGGCAAGCCGACCTCGTAATCCTCAATACCTGCCACATCCGGGAAAAGGCGGTGGACAAGGTCTTTTCCGACATCGGCCGCCTGACGCGCGAGGACGGCAGCCGCCCGATGATCGCGGTGGCCGGCTGCGTCGCCCAGGCCGAAGGCGGCGAAATCCAGCGCCGCGCCCGCAATGTCGACATCGTCGTCGGCCCGCAGGCCTATCACCGCCTGCCCGATCTCATCGGCAAGGCCGGGCGCGGCGAAGCCGCCGTCGATACCGACATGCCGCTCGCCTCCAAATTCGGCGCGCTCCCCGCCCGCACCAAGCAGGCGCGTCCCACCGCCTTCCTCACCATCATGGAAGGCTGCGACAAATTCTGCACCTATTGCGTCGTCCCCTACACGCGCGGCGCGGAGATCAGCCGGTCCTGGTTGGCCATCATCGATGAAGCCAAGGCGCTGGTTGACGGCGGCGCGCGCGAAATCACCCTGCTCGGGCAGAATGTCAACGCTTGGGAAGGCGAGGACGACAAGGGCCGCGCGCAGGGCATGGATGGCCTCGTGCGCGAACTCGCGAAGATCGGCGGCCTCGCCCGCATCCGCTACACCACCAGCCACCCCAATGACATGAGCGATGGCCTGATCGCTGCCCATGGCGAGGTGGACAAGCTCATGCCCTTCCTCCATTTGCCGGTGCAGGCGGGCAACGACCATATCCTGAAAGCCATGAACCGCAGCCACAGCGCGGAGAGTTACCTACGGATCATAGAGCGCGTCCGCGCCGCCCGCCCCGACATCGCCATTTCGGGCGACTTCATCGTCGGCTTCCCCGGCGAGACCGAGGCGGAGTTTCAGGACACGCTCGCCATCGTGGAGCAGGTCCGCTACGCCCAATGCTACAGCTTCAAATATAGCCCCCGCCCCGGCACCCCCGCCGCCGACATGGACGGCCAGGTCGCCGCCGACATCATGGAAGACCGCCTCGCCCGGCTTCAGGCTTTGCTCAACCGCCAGCAGGCGGATTTCAACGCGGCGACCGTCGGCCGCACCACCGATATCCTGCTCGAACGCAAGGGCCGTCACCCCGGCCAGCTCATCGGCAAGTCGCCCTGGCTCCAGTCGGTCGTCGTCACCGCGCCGGAGCTTTCCATCGGCGACATGGTTGATGTCACTATCATCAGCGCCGGCCCGAACAGCCTGGCCGGCGAAACCGTGAGGAGGAAGGCCGCTTGAACCCAAAAACCGTCATTCCCGCGCAAGCGGGAACCCATCTCCCGATCCCTCGGCAAGCGCTTGGGTCAGGGACATGGTCGCTCCCCAACCGGGACGGGACGGACGACAAGGGAGGCCGATGAATGTCCAAGAAGCCCCACCACAGCCCCCGCGCCGACACCACCGAGCGCGCGCGGCTCGAAGTCACGTTCGACAAGCCGCACCTTCTGGGCGCGCTCTTCGGCCAATATGACCAGAATCTCGTCGCGATCGAAAACCGCCTCGGCGTCTACATCGCCGCGCGCGGCAACAAGCTCCAGATCGAGGGCGAAGCGGAGGCCGCCGCGCGCGCCCGCGACGTCATGACCGGCCTCTACAACCGCATCGCGGCGGGCCAGGAAATCGATGGCGGCGCGGTCGAGGCGGTCATCGCCATGTCCGCCGAACCCACGCTCGACGGCATCATCCGCCATGACGTGGCCGAACCGCCCAAGGTGATGATCCGTACCCGCAAGAAGACGATCGTCCCGCGCAGCGCCACCCAGGTCACCTATATGGAGGCGCTGACCCGCAACGACATCATCTTCGCGCTCGGCCCGGCCGGCACCGGCAAGACCTATCTCGCCGTCGCCCAGGCGGTCAGCCAGCTCATCACCGGCAGCGTCGATCGCCTCATCCTCTCCCGCCCCGCCGTGGAAGCGGGCGAAAAGCTCGGCTTCCTGCCCGGCGACATGAAGGAAAAGGTCGATCCCTATCTCCGCCCGATCTACGACGCGCTGCACGACACGCTGCCCGCCGAGCAGGTGGAACGCCGCATCGCGTCCGGCGAGATCGAGATCGCGCCGCTCGCCTTCATGCGCGGCCGCACGCTGGCCAACGCCTTCATCGTGCTGGACGAGGCGCAGAACACCACCATCGCCCAGATGAAGATGTTCTTGACCCGCTTCGGCGAAGGCAGCCGCATGGTCATCTGCGGCGATCCCAAGCAGGTCGACCTGCCCCAACCCGGCATCTCCGGCCTCGCCGACGCAGTCGCCCGGCTCGACGGGGTGGAAGGCATCGCCATGGTCCCCTTCGGCATCGCCGACGTGGTGCGCCATCCCGTGGTCGGCCGCATCGTCCAGGCCTATGAGGGGCCGGATGCCTGACCTCGTACATAACCCGTTCGCCCTGAGCCTGTCGAAGGGCTCTGCCGAGCGGAGCGAGGCGCCTTCGCCTCCGCTCAGGCAGAAGGCTTCGACTTCGCTCAGCCCGAACGGAATATTGATACCATGATCGACGTCGCCCTCCTCCACGAAGCCGGCTGGCCGGACGCCGACTGGCAATCCCTCGCCGACCGCGCCGTCGCCGCCGCGATCGCGCACAGCCCCTATGCCGCCTTCGCCGCCGCCCCGACCCTTTACGAGATCGCGGTCAAACTCACCTCCGACGCGGAAGTCCACCACCTCAACCGCGCCTATCGCGACAAGGACCGGCCGACCAACGTCCTCTCCTTCCCGATGGTGCAGGACGACCTGCTCCAGGCCACCGCCAACACCGACGATGGCGAGGTGCTGCTGGGCGACATCGTGCTGGCGGAAGGCGTCTGCGCCGCCGAAGCCGCCGAAAGGGGCATCAGCGTCGCCGATCATGCGACCCATTTGATCGTCCACGGCACTTTTCATTTGCTCGGCTACGACCATATGGACGACAATGAGGCCGAGGCCATGGAAGCGCTGGAGATCGCCGCGCTCGCCAGTCTGGGCCTTGCCGATCCCTATGCGGATCGACCAACAGGGGATTGAACGACATCATGGCTGACGAGGGCGCCACTTCGAAAGAAGCGGACAGTAGCAGCGAAGGCGGCCTGTGGAGCGGCATCAAGTCGCTCCTCTTCGGCGAGGGCGAGGAAACCAGCCTCCGCAAGGAGCTGGAGGAAGCGCTCGACGATTATGACGAGGAAGATCAGGCGCAGAATCCGCCTGCCAAGGGCGACCTGTCCGCGATCGAGCGGCAGATGGTCCGCAACCTCCTCCATTTTTCCGAACATACGGTGGACGATGTCGCCGTCCCCCGCGCCGACATCATCGCGATCGAGGAAAAAGCGAGCTTCGCCGATCTCGCCGCCCTCTTCGCCGAGGCGGGGCACAGCCGCATCCCGGTCTATCGCGAAAATCTCGACACGATCGTCGGCATGATCCACATCCGCGACGCCTTCGCGATCCTCGCGGGCAAGGCGCCGGTGCCCGACACGCTCGCGCCTCTGATCCGCCAGCCGCTTTATGTGCCCGAAAGCATGGGCGCGCTCGACCTGCTCGCCGAAATGCGCGCCAAGCGCACCCATCTCGCCATCGTGCTCGACGAATATTCGGGCACCGAAGGGCTGCTCACCTTCGAGGATCTGGTCGAGGAAATCGTCGGCGAGGTCGAGGACGAGCATGACGATGCGCCCGAAGCGATGCTCGTCCCCTTAGACGGCGGCCTCTGGGAAGCCGACGCCCGCGCCGAGCTGGACGACGTAGCCGAGGAAATCGACGAACGGCTCGGCGACGTCGAGGAGGATGTCGACACGCTGGGCGGCCTCGCCTTCATCCTCGCCGGCCGCGTCCCCGACCCCGGCGAGATATTGCTGCACGAGGAAAGCGGCTGGAAACTCGAAATCGTCGCCAGCGACGGCCGCCGAGTCACCCGCCTGCGCCTGCATCCGCCGGAGGAGCGGGCGGAAGCGGAGGAATGAGGCGAGCAGCCCCACCATCCCCTCATGCTGACCCTGTTTAGAACAACGCTCGTTGACGCCGGATCATACCCACGTCCGTTCGGGCTGAGCCTGTCGAAGCCCCGCCGTTCCGTTTGAGAAAAGACCTGCCCCTCGACCGGCTCGGGGCGAACGGTTCTCATATAATGCCATGCTACGCCGATGCCGACCTAAAGCCCCTCCCCTTCAGGGGAGGGGCTTACAAGTTCTCATCAACGCAGCTTGGTATAAAGCCCGATGCTCCAGCCGCTCTGGCCTCCGGCTCAGCAGCCATTGCGCCGCAAAATGGCAAAGGACCAATGCGAATATGCGCTGGCCCAAATCTAAAGCTTCTTGTTCCCCGACGGAGGCCGGGGTCCAGGTCAGAGCGTGGAACTGGGCCCCGGCCTGCGCCGGGGAACAAGATCTTTTCCTCTTTTTGGATCCTCCATCCGCCTACCTCGGTACGAGACGGCAACATTCCCTGACAGTCGCGAAATATTAAGCCCCCGCTGCGATGGTCGCTATCCATTCGGGCGGAACGACACAGGATCATGCGAAGCGAACGGCACCAGATGCGCGCAGGCCGCCCAGCGGACATGCTGTTCGCCGCCCCATGGAGCGCGCTCGAGAAGCTGTTGCTCGCCCTCGTCTGCGCCGCCACCCTCTTCTTCGCCGCCATCACCCCGCCCTTCCAGGCGCCCGACGAGAATCAGCATTATATGAAGGCGCTGGCCCTCACCCAGGGCAAGCTGCTAACCGAGCAGCGCGGTCCCGCGATCGGCGCGCAGCTGCCCCGCGCCGCGCTCGACATCCACGCCATCGATTTTCCGACCGACGTTCCCCCGACGCCCCGACGCTTCGACGCCACCCAGCTCAAGGCCAGCGCCGCCGCCGACGCCACCCGCCCCGGCGACGCCTTCGCCGACTTCCCCAATGTCGCGAGCTATGCCCCCAGCCTCTACGCCGCCGGCGCGGCGGGCCTCGCGCTCGGCCGCGCCACCGGCCTGCCGTGGATCGAAGCCTTCTACGCCGGCCGGCTCGTCAACGCGCTTGCCGGCCTCGCCCTCCTCGCCGCCGCGCTCGCCCTGCTCCCCTTCGGCCGCAACGCGCTGCTCGCCACCGCCCTGCTGCCGACCTTCGCCTATCAGACCGGCTCACTCTCCCCCGACGCCGTCATCAACGGCCTCGGCTTCCTCGGCCTCGCATTGGCGCTGCGCACCGGCTTCATGAGCCCCGCCCCGGCCCGCACCGCCACGCTGTTCATCACCGGCCCGCTGCTGGCGCTCTGCAAAGGCGTCTATCTCCCCCTCATGGCCGCCGGCCTGCGCTGGCCCGCGGGCCGCCGCGACCTGCGCCCCTGGCTGATCCTCGCGGCCATGGCGCTCGGCGCGCTCGCCTTCCTCGGCTGGATGCATGTCTCAGGCGGCAGCCAGGCGCTCTACCATATCCAGTCGCGCAAGACCGGCGAGACGATGATGACCGCGCCGCTGCGCGATCAGCTCGCCCTCGTCCTCGCCGATCCCGCCGGCTTCGTCCGCATCCTCGTCTCCAGCGTCACCGAGCGCGCGCCGGTCTATGCGCTTCAGATCGTCGGCCGTTTCGGCTGGAACGCGATCCTGCTGCCGCTCATCGCCTATCCGCTCGCGCTGCTGATGCTCGGCGCGGGCGTCGCGAGCGGGTCCGGCGCGCGCTTCGGCATCCTCCAACGGCTCTGGTGGCTCGCCGTCGCGGCGGGCATGGCGCTATTGGTCGAAATCGCCATGTATCTGACCGGCACGCCCTTGGGCGCGGACTATATCCAGGGGACGCAGGGCCGCTATTTCCTGCCCGTCCTGCCGCTCGTGCTGCTGGCGCTGTCGCCCGCCCAGCCGGTGCGCGGCGCGCAGCGCCTGCTCGCGGCCACCGCGATCCCGCTAATGTTGATCGCCGCCGCCACCGTCTATGACAGTTTCTGGGTCCACGGCTTCGTCACCAGCGACGGGATGCCCCCGCATGACGACCTTCTCCGCGAGCTTCTGCTGCCCTCCCCGCGCTGGTAGCCAGGCGCCGCAAAACACCAGCCAGCCCAGCCCCTCGATCCAACCGGCGGTGACGTCGCTAGGCCAATGCACCCCCAGCCACACCCGGCTGACCCCGATCAGCGCGATCATCGCCGCCGCCGCGACATAGCCGCCCCGCCGCCCCGCCAGCATCGCCACCGCGCCGAAGAACATCATATTCCCCGCCGCATGACCGCTCGGGAAGCTGTAACTATTCACAATATCGAGATGCGGCAGCAGGTCCGGCCGGGGCGCAGCGAAAATCTGCTTGAGCCCCAGGTTCAGCAATGTCCCCCCCGCGATCGTCGCGCCGAACCACAGCGCCGACCGCCGCCACCCGAACCAGAGCAACGGCAGCAGCACCACCGCCACCAGCGCCAGCCTGCCGGCCGTCCCGCCGACCGCCGACGCCAGCTGCATGACCACCGTCACATGCCCGCCCAGCGCCGTCTCCCGCGCCCGGCCGCCCGCTTCCATCAGCCCGACATTCACCGCATCGAGCCACCCGGCCCGCTGCATCAGCGCGATCAGCAACACGCAAAAAAGCGCGAGAGCCAAAGCCCCCGCGCCTTTCGCGACCCGGATGTTCGGCTTAGATATGGAGCGCACGCCCATAAGCGGCGAGCACGCTTTCGTGCATGGACTCGCTGATCGTCGGATGCGGGAACACCGTGTGCATCAACTCCGCCTCGGTCGTCTCCAGCGTTTTCCCGATCGTATAGCCCTGGATCATCTCGGTCACTTCCGCGCCGATCATATGCGCGCCCAGCAGCTCGCCGGTCTTCGCGTCGAACACCGTCTTGGTGAAGCCTTCCGCCTCGCCCAGCGCAATCGCCTTGCCATTGCCGATGAAGGGGAACATGCCGACCTTCACCTCATAGCCCGCTTCCTTGGCCTTGGCCTCGGTCAGGCCCACCGACGCGATCTGCGGATGGCAATAGGTGCAGCCCGGAATATTGCGCACGTCCATCGCGTGGGGATGCTTGCCGGCGATGGCTTCGGCGGCGATCACGCCCTCATGACTGGCCTTGTGCGCTAGCCATGGCGGCGCGGTGATGTCGCCGATCGCCCAGAGGCCCTCGACATTGGTGCGGCACATCGCGTCGGTCTTCAGAAAACCGCGGTCGTCCACCGCCACGCCCAGTTCTTTAAGGCCGATGTCGGCCGTGTTGGGCACGATGCCGATGGCGACGATCATATGGCTGAACTCGGCGACCGTCTCCTTGCCCGCCTTGTCCTTGAGCTTCGCCGAAACGCCCGTGTCGCTGACATTGATGTCGCTGACGCCCGCCCCGGTCAGGATGGTCATGCCCTGCTTCTTGAGCGCCTTCTCCAGAAAGGCGGACACATCCGCATCCTCGACCGGCACGATGCGGTCCATCATTTCCACGACGGTCACGTCCGCGCCCATGTCGTTATAGAAGCTGGCGAACTCGATCCCGATCGCGCCCGATCCGATGACCAGCAGCTTGCTCGGCATTTCCGGCGGGGTCATCGCGTGGCGATAGGTCCACACCCGCTTGCCGTCGGCCGGCGTCCCCGGCAGGTCGCGCGCCCGCGCCCCGGTCGCCAGAATGATGTTCTTGGCGGTCAGTTCCTCGGTCTTCCCGTCCTTGGTGACGGACAGCTTACCCTTCCCGGTCAGCTTGCCCTCGCCCATATGGACGGCGATCTTGTTCTTCTTCATCAGGTGCGTGACGCCCTGGTTGAGCTGCTTGGCGACCCCGCGCGAGCGCTTCACGACCGCCGCGATGTCCGCGCTGATCTTCTCCGCCGCCAGCCCATAATCGCCGGCATGCTGCATATAGTGATAGATTTCCGCCGACCGCAGCAGCGCCTTGGTCGGGATGCAGCCCCAATTGAGGCAGATGCCGCCCAGAGTCTCGCGCTCGACAATGGCGGTCTTCAGGCCCAGCTGCGCCGCCCGGATCGCCGCGACATAGCCGCCGGGGCCGGAACCCAGAACGATGAGATCGTAATTCTCAGCCATAATCTCTTCTCTCTTATCTCATTCCGCCATCGGCGGCACGGAACGGGGCTGGCGATCCTCTCCGATCGCCACGAAGGTGAAGGTCGCCTGGGTCACGCGATAGCTGCGGTCATCGTGCCGGGTCCGGCGCCACGCTTCTACGGCGATCTTCATCGACGTGCGCCCAACGGATTTGAGGGTTGCAAAGACCGACACCTCATCCCCCACCACGACCGGGCGCAGGAAGGTCATACCCTCGACCGCGATCGTGACCGCGCGCCCATGGCTGTGCCGCGCGGCGACCGATCCCGCCGCCGAGTCCATCAGGCTCATCAGCCAGCCGCCGAATATGTCCCCATAGGGATTGGTGTCGGCGGGCATGGCGATGACGCGCACCGCCGGACTGGCCTCGGGCGGCTGTTCGTCGACATGGCCCATCAGGCGAGCAGCCCGATCGGGTTCTCGACCAGTTCCTTGAACACCTGCATCAGCCGCGCGCCGTCCGCGCCGTCGATCGCGCGATGGTCGAAGCTGCCGGTCGCCGACATGACGGTCGCGATCTGCACCGCATCCTCGACGATATAGGGCCGCTTCTCGCCCGCACCGATCGCCATGATCATCGCCTGGGGCGGGTTGATGACCGCCTCGAACTGCTTGATGCCGAACATGCCCATATTGGACAGCGACGCCGTGCCGCCCTGATATTCGTCCGGCTTCAGCTTGCCTTCCTTGGCGCGCGCGGCAAGATCCTTCATCGCGGTGGAGATGGCCGCGACGCCCTTGCTGTCCGCCTCGGTGATGATCGGGGTGATGAGCCCGCCGGGGATCGACACCGCCACCGAAATGTCGGCGCGCTTGAATTGCAGCATCTGGTCGCCGGCGAACTGCACATTGCATTCGGGCACCTGCACCAGCGCGACGCCCAGCGCCTTGATGAGCAGGTCGTTGACCGACAGCTTGACCTTGCGGCTCTCAAGCCCGGCGTTGAGTTCGCCGCGCAGCTTCAGCAGCTTGTCGAGCTGGATGTCGACAGTCAGATAGATATGCGGCACCTGCTGCTTGGACTCGGTCAGGCGGCGCGCGATCGTCTTGCGCATACCATTGAGCTTGATGACCTCGTGCGGAATGCCGAAGTCCTGCGCCGCATGGACGACCGGCGCGGGCGCGGCGGCAGGCGCAGCCGCCGGAGCCGGGGCAGCGGCAGGTGCTGCGGTCGGTGCAGACGCGGCGGCGGCCGGCTTCGCGCCATCCAGGTCGGCCTTCACCACCCGGCCGTTCGGCCCCGACCCGGCGATGCCCGACAGGTCGATGCCCTGCGCCTGCGCCAACCGGCGCGCGAGCGGGCTGGCCTTGACCCGCCCGTCGCCAGACGGCGCAGCCTTCGCGGCGGGCGCAGCGTCCGCCTTGGGCGCAGGCCCAGCGGCCTTTTCCGGCACCGGATCGGCCTTGGGCGCGGGCGCCTCCGCCTTCGCGCCGCCGCCGGATGCAGCTGCCGCCACATCCTCGCCCTCTTCGGCGATGATCGCGATGACGGTGCCGACCTTCACCCCTTCGGAGCCTTCCGCGACCAATATCTTGGCGACCACGCCCTCATCGACCGCCTCGAACTCCATCGTCGCCTTGTCGGTCTCGATCTCCGCCAGCAGATCGCCCGACGATACCCTGTCGCCCTCCTTTACCAGCCATTTGGCGAGCGTCCCTTCCTCCATCGTCGGGGAAAGCGCGGGCATCTGGATGTTAGTGCTCATAGGGTTCAGGGCCTCTTCTGGATCATCCGGCTGTTTGGCTTCCATTTCCACCCATTTGCCGGATCGGTCAAGCAACGGCTTGCGAACCCGCAAATTATGCCCCACATTTCACCATAGAGGTTCAAGGCGTCCTTCCTGACGAACAATTGGACGCGATTCAGGCAAGCGGGCGGCACCTATGCGCACATATCTGGTCGTCGTGGACGAGTCGCCCGAAGCGGAGACCGCGCTGCGCTTCGCCGCCCGCCGCGCGGCCAAGACCGGCGGCGCGGTCCGCATCCTCGCGCTCATCCCGCCGGCCGAGTTCGTGCAATGGGGCGGCGTCCAGGCGACGATGGAGGAGGAAGCGCTGCAACGCGCCGAGGCGCTCGTCACCAGCGCGGCCGGCACCCTGTCCGACGAATCCGGCATCCGCCCCAGCATCACCGTGCGCCAGGGCGAGGCCGTTGCCGTGGTGCGCAAGACGCTGGAGGAAATGGACGATGTCGCCGCCCTCGTGCTCGGCGCGGCCGCCAGCGGCAACCCCGGCAAGCTCGTCAGCCACTTCGCCGGCGCCGACGCGGGCAAGCTCCCCTGCCCCATCATGGTCATTCCCGGCGGCCTCTCCCCCGAAGCCATTGACCGCCTGAGCTGACCCCTGCCCAACAATCGTCATCCCCGCGAAGGCGGGGATCCATCTCCGGCGCTATCCTTTTGATGTTAGGTCGGGAGATGGATTCCCGCCTCCGCGGGAATGACGGAACAAAAACTAGGGGGCCACCAATCCCTACCTTTTATGCTTCCCCCGCTTCGCGCCGATATGCCGGATGTTCGCCGGCCGCCCGCGCCGCCCATCGGGCCGAGCGCCGGGCCGCGTCCGATCCCGCTTCATCGGACCACCGCCGCCAACCGCCGGCGCGTCGGGCAGCTCGAAGCGCAGCGATCCGTTCACCGGGTCCGCCTCCGCCAGCCGCAGCTCCAGCCGCTGCCCCACCGCATAGCGATCCCCGCTCTCCACCCCCTCCAGCGCCCGCGCCGCCTCGTCGTAGAAAAACCGCTCGGCCCCCAGCATCGACACCGGCACCAGCCCATCGCCGCCCAGCCCCTCGACCGTCGCGAAAAAGCCGAAATTCTGCACCCCGGTGATCCGCGCTGGCATCACCTCCCCGACATGCGCCGACAGGTACGCCGCCACATAGCGGTCGATCGTCTCGCGCTCGGCCTCCATCGCGCGCCGCTCATGGCGGGAGATTGTCTCGCCCACCCGGCCCATATTCTCATAATCCTCCTGGCTGAGCGAGGATTTGGCCGGGATATCGCCCTTGGGCGGCGGCAGTTCCAGCCCATAAGCCCCCACCAGCGCGCGATGCACCAAAAGGTCGGCATAGCGCCGGATCGGCGAAGTGAAATGCGCATAGCTGCCCAGCGCCAGCCCGAAATGCCCCATGTTCGTAGGCGCATAATAGGCCTGCGTCTGGCTGCGCAGGATCATCTCCATGATCTGCGGCTTCTCCTCCGCCTCGCCGACCTTGGCGATCAGCCGGTTGAAGGTCGCGGGCCTTATCACCTGCCCCAGCGCGAACTCGATCCCGAACGTGTAGAGATAGTCCTTGAGCGCCACCAACTTGTCGCGGCTCGGCGGCTCATGCACGCGATACATGACCGGCGCCTTCTTCGCCTCCAGCGCCTTGGCCGCCGCGACATTCGCCGCGATCATAAAATCCTCGATCAGCATATGCGCGTCGAGCCGCTCGCGCACCGCGACGCTGACGATCCGCCCCTTCTCATCCAGCACCACCCGCCGCTCCGGCAGCTCCAGCGCCAGCGGCTCCCGCCCCTCCCGCGCCTTGCGAAGCAACGCCCAGCACGCCCATAGGGGCTTGAGGGCAGTTTCGAGCAAATCTAGCCCCTCCCCTTTAGGGGAGGGGTTGGGGTGGGGTCCATCCTCATGGCGCTGCGCTTGGGGCGACACCCCACCCCCAACCCCTCCCCTGAAGGGGAGGGGCTTTTGATTGTTTATCGCCGCCTGCGCATCCTCATAAGCCAGCACCGCCGCCACCCGGATCACCGCCCGGCTGAACCGCCACGCGGTCACCTTGCCCTGCGCATTGACGGTCAGATGACACGCCATCGCCGCCCGATCCTCTCCGGCGCGCAGCGAGCATATGTCGGACGAGAGCTGATGCGGCAGCATCGGCACGACGAGATCCGGGAAATAGACGCTGTTCCCGCGCTTTCTCGCTTCCTTGTCGAGCGCGCTCCCCGGCCGCACATAATAGCTCACGTCCGCAATCGCGACGATCGCCTTATATCCGCCCGGATTGGCCGGATCATCGTCGGGCGCCGCCCACACCGCATCGTCATGGTCGCGCGCATCCACCGGATCGATCGCCACGATCGGCAAATCCCGCAAGTCCTCCCGCCCCTCAAATTTTCCCCTTGCAGGGGAGGTGGCCGACCGCAGGTCGGTCGGAGGGGTGTCCCCGTCCGCCTTGCCGAGCGAAGCGATCGGCCCCACCCCGATCCCCGCCGCCACGACCGCCTCCTCCTCCACCCGCTCGGGAAACACATGCGGTATCCCATGCTTGTGGATCGCGATCAGGCTGAAGCTGCGCGGCGCGAAGGGATCGCCCAATATCTCGGTCACGCGCGCGGATATACGCGGCGGGCGGCCATGCGGCTCGGCCAGCACAAGATCGCCCGGCTTCGCCTCGCCCGCGTCGCTGATCGGCGTGTCCTTGCGGATGCGCTTGTCCACAGGGCGCAGCCACAGCTTGCCGTCGGCCATGGTCTCGACCACGCCCAGCAATTCCTCGCTCGCCTTGGCGAGCTTCTTCATGACGTGCGCCACCCAGCCGCGCCCCGCCTCCCCGGTGCGCGCCAATATGCGGTCGCCGATCGTCAGCGCGCCCCTTTTCCCCCGCTCCATCACGCGCAGGCGCGGCGCGGGCTGCCCCTCCGCCTCCCAGCGTTCGGGCGTCGCGATCAGGGTCGTGTCATCGACATCGACGATCCGCAGCACCGTCACCTTGGGCACACCGCCCATCTTGTGGAAAGCGCGCGCCGGGCCGACATCGATCAGCCCTTCGTCCGCCATGTCCTTCAGCAGCGCCTTGAGCGCGATCTTCTCCTGCCCTTTCAGGCCGAACGCCTTGGCGATCTCGCGCTTGCCAGCGGGCGTGTCGGAGGAGGCGATAAAGTCCATCACCGCCTCGCGCGTGGGAAATCCGGCCGGCCGCACCTTGGCTCGGGCAGGGGCGGGCTTCTTGTCTCTCGGGGTCGCTACCATGGCTAGAGGCTATAGGCACCCCCCGCCCCCCGCGCCAGTGCGATGGCGGCCGGCGCTAAACGCAGGTTGCGGCAAACGTCAGCGAAACACCCATTGCCGGTTGAGCAGGAACACCAAGGCCGGCGTCACGAACAGCATCGCCGGGATCGGCGACCATTCGGGCCAGCCCATATGGCTGACGCAGAGCCAGACCCAGGTCGCGTTCAGGGCATAGCTGACGATCGACACGGCGACGAACTTCGCGCCGCGCGTGGCATGGCTCGCCTCGCCGCCTTGGCCGCGAAAGGTGAAGGCGCTGTGGCTGACATAGCCGATCGCCACCGCCGCCAGATAGCCGATGAAATTGGCGAGCTGCACATGCAGCCCTGCGAGCGCCGCAAGGCACCAGTAGATCACCGCCTGGCACGCGGTCACGAACAGCCCGGTCACGCCATAGCGCACCAATTGCCAGAACAGCGCCCGATGCTCCGCGCTCACCCGTTCGACGAATTTCATGGGGCACCCCGTTGCGCTTTGACGCGGAGCCTCTAATCGAGCGGCATGAGCTTGCATAGCGCGGACAGCGTCTGGAAAAATGCGCTTCATCGGGGCGCGCTGCTGGCCGATCTCGCGCAGCGCCACTGGAAATGGCTGACCTTCCTCATCTGGGTCGCGACAGTGGTGGGCTTCATCGTCACGCGCTGGCCGGCGATCCACTGGCTGGTGCTGGGCGACACCGACGACAATATGCGCTATCTTCAGGTGAAGGATTGGCTGGCCGGACAGGGCTGGTTCGATCTACGCCAATATCGGCTCGATCCACCGGGCGGGGCGAATATCCATTGGTCGCGGCTGGTCGACCTGCCGATCGCGGCGCTGATGCTGTTCTTCCGGGCGTTCGCAGATCAGGGGCTGGCCGACCGGCTGGCGCTGGGGATCGCGCCGCTCCTCCCGCTGCTGCTGCTGATGCTGAGCCTCGGCTTCATCGGCCGGCGGCTTGCCGGGCCGCAGGGCTGGCTGCTCGCCGTCCTCGCCCCCTTCGCGACGCAGATGGCGCTCGGCATGTATGCGCCGATGCGCATCGATCATCATGGCTGGCAGCTTGCGCTGGCGCTGACGATGCTCGCCGGCGTGATCGACGAACGGCGGGTGCGCGGCGGGCTGATGGCGGGGCTCAGCAGCGCGCTGTCGGTCGCGATCGGCATGGAGATGATCGTCTATCTGGCGGCGGGCGGCGCGCTGATCGCGTTGCGCTGGGTGTTCCGGCCGGGGGCCGAGCAACGGATGCTCCCCTATGGCCTCGGCCTCGCAGGAGGCGCGTCGCTCCTCTATCTGCTCTTCGCCAGCTACGCCAATCGCGAACCCGTGTGCGACGCCCTTTCCCCCATCTGGGTCGCGGTGTTCGGCGCGGCCGGCGCGGGCATGGTGCTGCTCTCGCTCATCCGCTCGCGCGGTTGGCCGGTGCGGCTGGGCGCGGGCGCGCTGGTAGGCGGCGCGGTCGCCGCCTTCCTCTATGTGAACTGGCCGCAATGCCTCAGCCCCTACCAGATCTCGCCCGAACTCCAGCGGCTCTGGCTGGTCAACATCCGCGAGGCCAAGCCGATCACCGCGCAGGCGCAGAGCCTCGTCGTGCCGCTGCTGGCGATGCCGGTCGCCGGGCTGATCGGCCTCCTCGGGGCCTTGTGGGACGCGCGGCGGGACGGCGAGCAGCTCTGGGCCTGGGCGACCGTTGGCCTCATGATGCTCTTCTCGACCGCTCTGCTCTTCTGGCAGTTGCGCGCCGGCCCGGCGGCGCAGTTGCTCGCGATCCCGCCCGCCGCCTGGGCCGCGCACCGTCTGCTCGCCGCGCTTTTCACCGGCACGCGCCGCGCCCGCATCGCCGCTGCGATCGGCGCGGCGCTCATCGGCACAGCCGCCGCTGCCTCTCCGCTTTACACGCCGGCGCTCAAGCTCTGGCAGCAGGCGACCGGCACCGTGCCCAAGCCCTGGCGTCCCTCCGCCAAGGCGCGCACCGACGCCATCAACAGGGCGAACGGCCGCTGCCGCACCCTACCCGCGCTGGAGGTGCTGGACCAGCTCCCGCCCGCCACTATCTTCACCATGGTCGATCTCGGCCCGCGCCTCATCGCCACGACGCATCATAGCGCCATCGCCGGCCCCTATCATCGCAACGGCGCGGCGATCCTCGACATCCACCACGCCTTCGACGGGCCGGCGAGCGGCTTCCGCGCCATCGCCGCCAGCCATGGCGCGATCTATCTGCTGGTCTGCCCGAATTTCCCGGAAGGCACTATCTATCAGGCGCGCAGCCCGCGCGGCTTCTATGCCGACCTGATGCGCGGCCAGCGCCCCGACTGGCTGACGCCTGTGACGCTGAGGACCGGCATGACGCTGCCCTATCAGCTCTACCGCATCGACTATTCAGCGGCGCGCGGCGAAAAAATCCCGCAGCAACGCTGAGGCTTCCGCCTCGGCCAGCCCGCCATAGACCTCCGGCCGGTGCAGGCATTGCGGCTGGGTGAAGAGGCGCGGCCCCTGTTCGATCGCACCGCCCTTGGGATCGCCCACCGCATAATAGAGCCGCGCGATCCGCGCGTGCGAGATCGCGCCGGCGCACATGGCGCACGGCTCCAGCGTCACCCACAGGTCGCACCCCGTCAGCCGAAAGTCGCCAAGTCTCCCCGCCGCCGCCCGCATCGCGACGATTTCGGCATGGGCGGTGGGATCATGGTCGCGCCGGTTGCGATTCTCGCCTTCGCCGAGGATCACGCCGTCCCTGGTCACGACAGCGCCGATCGGCACCTCCCCCGCGGCCTCCGCCGCGCGCGCGAGGTCAAGCGCGCGGCGCATCGTTGCCGGCATAGGGAAAGGGGGCAAGGGAAAGGGCGGAGCCATCGCCCCGCCCTTAGACCATATAGCGCCGCTGGGGAAAGATCAGGGCTTCTTCACGTCCACGGTCGGCACCTCGATCGTTTCCTTGCGGGTGCCCACTTCCACCTTCGCCACGTCCGCGTCATATTGGGGCAGCTTCCCCTCCTTGATGGCGACTTCGGGCAAGCGCCCGTCCTGGGTCTTTTGCAGGTCGATGAAGCCGGTGGCGATGCCGCCGGCCAGGATCAGCAGGATGATGACCAGCACGCCACCGATGACTCGCATGTTCCGCCTCCTTCGTGGTAATGCAGGTTAAACGCACGGCGCGCATAAGGGTTGCGATTCACCCGCCGGCCGGCTTGACGATCCCCGAGAATCCCGTTATCGGCGCGGCTTTCCGAACGAACCCGTATTTTTCAAAGGTTGATTGACTATGTCGCGCATTTGCGAGCTGACCGGCAAGGGTCGCCAGGTGGGTCACAATGTATCCCACGCCAACAACAAGACCAAGCGGGTGTTCCTGCCGAACCTCCAGAATGTCTCGCTGATTTCCGAGGCGCTGGAAACCACGGTCAAGCTGCGCGTGTCGACCCACGGCCTGCGTTCGGTCGAGCATAATGGCGGCCTCGACAACTGGCTGGTCAAGACCAGCGACGAGAAGCTCTCGCTCAAGGCCCGCCGCCTGAAGCGCGACATCCTGAAGAAGAAGGCCGCCGTCGCGGCCTGACACGTCCGACCCGGTTCGGCATCGAGAAGCGGCCCCGATCACGGGCCGCTTTTTTTGCGTCGGGCGACGCCCCGGCAACAACAAAAAGGCCCGGCGGCGACGCCGGGCCTTTTGCCGTCATGATCCTTGAGGCGGTCAGTTGCCGACCACCGGCCGCACCGGCTCGCTGCCGCGCGCGTCGGCATAGCGCTCCTTGGTCTCGGCGCGGGCGATCGCGGCGCTCATGCGCGGCGCGACATGCGCCATCGCCTTCGCCTTGCACTGCTGCTGCGTGTGCAGGTCGGACGCGGCGCAGACGCGGGTGGCGGCGCGCGACAGGCGGCTGCGCAATTCCTTCTGCTGGTCGGCCTTGGTCAGGTCCAGGTCGCCATGATAGACCTCCTTGGTGCGGCCATTGGACTGGAAATCCTCGGCAAATGCCGCGCCGCTGCTGAGCGCCAGAGCGACGCCGGAAAGGGCGGTGACGAATTTGGGCGAAACGAACATGGGGCTTTCTCCTCGATCCTGTGTCACCCGGCGCGCCGCCCGATAGAGGGGGCATGGCGGCGCTTTGCCGGGTGCGAACGGACCGGGCCGTCAAGGGTCTTAGGGGTCGGCCCGTCGTCCGTTCGCTCATTCTGTTTAGCCCCGCCCGCCCCCGTCCGCGCGCCCGCTTCGACCGGGCGCAAC
>ERZ1292632.137-Hain-H43-01um-R2-137-length-72247-cov-10_pt1 | contig 72247 bp, 116 predicted proteins | sample MGYA00564407_ERZ1292632 | MGnify/ENA primary metagenome ERZ1292632 (study PRJEB36523, sample SAMEA6512637) | groundwater metagenome | collected 2019-01-08 | study: AquaDiva: Metagenomics assemblies of 32 groundwater samples | reverse complement strand
ATTGTAATCACCACCTTTCTAAATAGACTATCGGTAGCAATTAACAATACTTTAATGTTTCTTCCTATTGGTTTAGGGGATTTATCCCACTAAAAAAGGAGCTGGTATTTCTACCAACCCCAACCACTATAGCGTCCATTAAGGACTTGGAGGTATTTTAACTTTACTCTGGAATACGTAAATCAAATCTTCCAGAAAATATCTAAACCATTTCATAAGACCTCCTTAATGTACTTGGGGAAACCCTCCTAACTTATATAAGAAAACAGGAAACTCCCCATTAGCAAGTCTAAAGACTCCAAATAACATATCGGGTGAGAACATTACCGCCTCCTAGCACTACAATATATACTAGAACACTTATCACATTTCATATGACACATAATATCCTCCAATCTGGCGCAATTGATAAAACCTACTAAAAATACTATATCAAATAAGAATAAGAATGTCAAGTATTATTTCCTGTTACGCCGGTAACATATCTAAAAACTCTTTATGTGTATATGTATGGATTGTCTTATCACAGAAGAAAATAGCAACTGCATCATCATTAAGGAATAGATAGAATAGATTACTACTAACAGTAAAAACATCATCAGCTCCGCCCATATCAGTACAAACACACATATCAGTAAATCCTTGAGCTTGGCAAGATTCACACTCCCCGCACTCTATCTCGTCGTTACAAGCATCTGTGGGGATAGTATAAGATGCTACCTCATTATGCCACATTCTGCGGAAGATTAACTTTCTGATAATCTCTTTTCTAGTTTCATTCATAGAAAACACCTCTCTAGTAGTGGTTTACTCTGCTAATCATATTATATAGAGGGCTGCTTGTCAAGCGTTTGTTCCTACTTCTTTTTGTCATATTCTCTATCAGTCCAATAATGCTCACATTCCAAACAACAATAATAACTAACTGAACGCTCTTGTTTTTCTATTTGAGTCTCTTTTCCAATAATATGTACAGAAATAGAATTTTGTTCATAAAATATTAGAAGATGGCTTGCTTCACACTTTGGACATAAAATAACTTTTTTTGGCATTATCTTCTCCCTTTAGGTTTTCTTTTTGGTTCAAGAGTTTCCCATTTAATGCCTCCTAGTTGTCGTATCTCATAATCATGGAAATATCTTTTTCTCAATTGCTTGTTTATGCTTTGCCCTCTATAAAATATCCAAGGATTGACAAAATATTGTTTTTTTAAATTATCTTTTTCCCCAACATAGATAAGTTTCTTATTTAGCAGGCTTTTAACAACATCATAAAATGTGCTATTCGATAGACCGGTTAATTTAATCAATGCCGTTCCATAAAGTGGGGCGTCATTATCGTCTACTACGCAACAATCTTTATAGTTAATATACAGCGCAACCGAACTAAGAAAAGACCTTTCATAGTGGGATAATTCCTGTTGCCAATACTTGTATTCCTCCCCAAACTTAACAAACTCACCACCATCAAACTCTTCGTTGGAAATTAAAAATTCAATACTATTAGCTTTTACAACCCTATCACCAGATTCTATTTTCCCAACTATCTCACCTGTTTCATCATCCATAATTGAATACGTTTTACCTAGTTCTCTTTTCAACAAAATACCTCCTTTTAAAAATTCCATTTCGTGTGGCGAAACGGATGGGCATCTTCCATTTCGTGTGGCGAAACGGAGCAACTCTCTTACCAGCAAGGATACAAATTTCCCTTCTTTATCTATATAGCATAGCATAATACCAAAGGTTTGTCAAGGTTTTTCCAAAGAAAAATAAGGTTTATAGCTGGATATATCCAAGCGTTTGTTTCTATCATTGTTACATACTTTGTATTTTACCCCTATAAAAAAGAGTAATCTCTGCTGGTAGGAGAGTTATGGGTTTTTAGAAAATAGTGTTACAATCCCCTAAATAACGCCTATTCGTTGGATTTATCCCCTAAATAGTACTTTCCAAGAAATAGAGCCATTGATTTAAGCGTATATTACACTTTTAAGAGGAAAAGTAACTGGATTTACCCATTTTATGCAGTTTTTTTGTCTAGGGACGGTGTTTTTGCTCACCTTTATGCAGTGACACCCCTCCTGACCGAAGAAAATATACATTTCTATAATGGGATTTGGGGTGAAATAAGACTTTCCAAAGAGAAATATTACCCCAGAATATAGTCATCCAAGGGCTGGGTTGCGGATTTATCCATAAGTCTGTGAGCTGGGGTTATTCCATTTACTTAGGAAATCTAATATATAGGAAATCTAAGTATATTTAGGGGGACTAGTGCTGTGAGCTGGGAGGATAGTGTTTGAAGATAGATAGGAAAACTATATTACCTGGTAGAGACCGCATAACAAGTTCTATACTTTCCTTTAAGCTCTCCATTACATCATATCCTTGCAGGTAGGAGTATCTATTATCTATTCTATATGTTAATAGGAGTCTTTACTTGACATATCTATATATGTTTGATATACTCTAACAATAGGAGTAGTATATTTATTATAGTTTTAGTTAAACTTTGGATGTGTTATCATGCGCCGCCAGATTAACATTGGGGGGGAGGGTTAAGGTGCGTACTTCACAAAAACAAAAGGAAAAGAATATTAGGCAGGCTAACAAACTGATAAAGGAGTTGTGGTTATTGGGGTATTCTCTATCAGAGATGAAAGATGTCCTTGAAGAAGCGGATAGCACTGTTGATAGAATTATAAAAGACAGAAATATTGGTTGTTATCCTAATAATTATATTATGTTATTGGAGGCGTAGATATGAATAAAGAGGAAATATTACTAGAGTTGCAGAAATGTCGTTATACAAGCAATCCCAACTTTGATTCAGCTTATTCCCATTCTAGACTTAATATGATTATCAGGTTCATAAATAATAATAAAATATCATTGGTATGGACTAATGCTGAGCAAACAAAAGAAAGGGAGGAATTTGCTGTAATTAAACTAGAGCAAATCTATGATTTTGCTATGCTTTTAAGATGTCTTGGTATTGGATTTTAGAGGGGGCATTATGTATTCTATTCCACGTATAAGAGTAGAACTGGTTAGGGAAAAGGGTAATAGTATAAAAAGTGATGTTAATGTTATCAATGGCCCTGGAGATATTGCTGCTATTTTTGAGTATTTACAGAGCAAAGATAGGGAGCAGATTGATATACTGTGCCTTTCCACCAAAAATAAAGTAATAGCAATCCACACAGTATCAATTGGTAGTCTTAATAGCTCCATAGTACATCCTAGAGAGGTGTTCAAGGCGGCAATCCTGGCAAATAGCGCATCAATTATCCTTGTACACAATCATCCGTCGGGCGACCCGACTCCAAGTGATGAGGACATAAAAATTACTAAAAGATTGTGCGAGGCCGGAAAGATATTAGGAATAACAGTACTTGACCATGTAATAATTGGGGACGGCAGATTTGAAAGTCTCGTGGGATTAGGTTTTATTTAATGTGGTAACTGATGATTATTTCGCAGTAGTTAAAAGAGCATTGATTACTAGGAGGTGAAGTAAGAATTGAAAACTATAAAAGTCTTTACTAGGACTGTATATGGGAATACCTTAATGTATGTATTCGGCACTGATGCTAAGTATGTTTCCGAACTCACAAGGAAGCTAACAGTCAATAATTCGGACTTAGATGCCCTTAAAGCATTAGGACTAAATGTAAAACTGTATTTCAGTGAAACAGAAGCTAGTCTGGATAAATAGGAGACAATTTAAATGGGTTACAAGTATGATTTAGAAAACAGTAAGTATCCACCAGACGGGTCTTTTATCCATCGTTCTAAGCGTAAATCTGAAACTGTGGAAGAATTGCGCCAGGAAATCAATCGTAGACTTGCTCTGGATTCAATACCTGAAGAGGGAAAGAAAGCACTAGCAGGTATTCTGGAAGATGTATTGATGGCGACCGGGAACTATCATGGTTTTAGTAGTCTGCGTTGGAGAAACGGTGGCGGGTATGAGCAATGGGTTACGGATGGCGAACCTGGGTTCCCGGAAAAACAACAGTATATAGCAAAAGAAGGAGAAGAGTATGATAGAATATACCACTAAAGGGGGGAACAAGAATGAAACATTTTAATGTAGAAGGGCTAACCAGAGTTACAAAAAAGGAAGCACGTAAGCTGTTTAGACGGGGGAAGCTTATTTGGGTGTGTGCTCACAAGGTACGTCCTGGTTCCTCTTATTATTATGAATTTGGAATAAGTAGAAACTCCATAACAAATGATGATAGGGAATTCGATAGTCGAGTAGATAATTATGAGATTTACAATTGCAACCCCAACACTGGGAACTACGCAGCATTTTATGTTAATATTGAGGAGGTGTAAAGTTGAAAAAGTGGTACTCCGAGGAATACTGTGGCAGCCTTTACTTAATATTAGAACATCCGGGATATAAAGTCATTTTTGAAACAAAAAGTTATGATGAATTAGTAAAGGAAAGAAACAGACTGAGAGAAAAAGGATACAGCTTTTCAAAGTTAGTTGATTAGATAATGGAGAGGTATTATGATTAAAAGTTACATCAACAGAAAACTTGATGAAGGGGAACAAATGGTCGAAGTACAATACTATAAACTAACTAGCTATGGAGCTAAGAATTTTGTTGTTGGGGTATTCTTAGGACTTGTTGTTGGTTACTTGATTGGAGGTATATAAAATGGAAGAAACCCATGTACCAATGAAGTTAAAAAAACGCGAAATGAAGGCCTTAAGGAAAAGATTTATAGAAACCTTAGAAAAACACAACATACCAATTTCCGATAACTTACTAAAATCACTTATAATGGATGCTAATACAGTATTTAGTTCTTCATATTGTGTTTTATTCTAGTAAGCTATAAGATTTGCCTTTGTCCTAGGAGCGATTCTAGGGCATTGACTAATTAGATAGGTATGGGTATCAAATAGTTATTATAGGCGCTTAAACAGGCTTACAGATAGCTTAAAATGAACAACAAAAGGAGGTGTTATAGATGATCTGTTATCGCATTTACGGAAAGCTAAAAGCGGAAAAAAGATTTAAGGCATTTAATTATAATGACGGCTATTTTGTAGGCAATCTTATCCACGCAGCTTTTTATGATGAGAAGGAATTACCTATGGTTGAAGAAGCAGTTAAGCATCTGAATAAAGATAACCCTGAATATGAGTTTGTTATAAGGAAGGTGTAATATGAAGGAATCATATTTCTCACGTTTCACAATTGAAATGAAGGAAGAAGATTCATTGCACGTATCCCAGCCGGGTGTGGAAGCAAGTGCTTGTGTAGAAGAAGTACTTGAGGAGGTGTATATCAAGGAACAGCTCGCAAAAATAACAGACAGTGATTTAAAGGAAGAACTAAGGGGGTATGGTGCTTGGGAAGATTTAGAAGACAGACAAGAAAATGAAATGAGAATTATTTGGATAGCTGGTGGAGGAATCAGAGAAGAAATGGAGGGGAGTTAAAATGGGCTTTGAAGTTAATCAGATTCAAGAGCTGCTAGGGAAAACATTTATTGAAGTAAAAAGAAACACCGTTTCAGAGTTAATTTTTATAGCAGAAACAGGAGAGAAGTATAGATTTTATCATGACCAAGACTGATGTGAGTCTGTGGATATCGTTGATATCTGTGGGGAACTTGATTGGTTAGTCGGCGCTCCATTACTAATGGCTGAAGAAACAATACATGACAATGAGAATCCAAACGGAGCGGATGCGCCTAATTATCAAGACGATTCATTTATCTGGACGTTTTACAAGTTCGCAACAATAAAAGGGCACGTAACTGTTCGTTGGTACGGAGAGTCCAATGGATATTACTCTGAAAGTGTAGATTTTGAGGAAATAGAGGATTAAAATGAGCCTAAGAACGAAATTAGAACAACTATCAAAAGAGGAACTAATTAATTTAATAGTCGGCTATGATGATGAGGTTAGGTACGATTCTGCATGGGATGTAGACAGTGTGGAAGATTATTTTGATAAAGTATATAAATATGGTTTTATAAAGGAAGACAATTAAAGTAAGCTGGTTGGGGAGAAATATTCTCTCCTACCAAGTTACATTAAGTGCTTGCAAAAAACATGTTTTTATGGTACAGTGTTTATGTTAGTAATTAACTATTGGGGGAGGCATTATGACAAAAGAAATAACGGAAACTGATTTGTGTTTTTTAAAAGAATTTAGCGGTTCATTAAAAGAAAAGGGGGATAACTATAATACAATTGATAAACTTTTTATTATCTCTTCCCCGTATTCATGGCTAGAATGTAGTTGTAAGGAAGTTTTTGGCTTAATGGAAGAACTTAGCGAAGAATTAGACATAATCATCAGAAATCTTGAGGAGGAAAAATGAAAGCAAGTCAGATTAAAAAAGCTATTAATACTTGCATTGACTCCAAACAACCTGCTTTTGTTTGGGGTCCACCAGGAGTGGGAAAGTCTCAAATTTGTAGGCAGGTTGCAGAAGAAAGGGAGATTGAACTAACTGATGTGAGAGCAATTCTCCTAGACCCAGTTGATTTAAGAGGATTACCTCATATCAACGGCGACGGTCGAGCGCATTGGAGCCAGCCAGACTTCTTGCCAAGGGAGGGTAATGGTATTCTATTTCTAGATGAATTGAATGCTGCTCCGGCCTTAGTACAGGCAAGCTGTTATCAGTTAGTGTTGGACAGAAAACTTGGTGAATACACCTTGCCGGATGGTTGGGATGTAATCGCGGCAGGTAACAGGGAAACAGATAGAGCTGTAACATCTAGGATGCCATCTGCACTAGCTAATCGGTTTGTACATTTAAACTTTGAAGTTGATTTGGATGAGTGGGTATCCTGGGCATTAGCTAGTGGTGTCCATACTATGGTAATATCATTCTTACGATTTAGACCAGGATTACTACACAGCTTTGACCCAGCAAGAAACACTGAAAAAGCATTCCCTACCCCAAGAAGTTGGGAGTTTGTTTCTAACATTCTAACAAACAGACCATCTCCTGAAATTGAGTATGAGCTATTTCAAGGTACAGTTGGGGAAGGTGCAGCAGCAGAGTTTGTTGGATTCTTAAAGATTGCAAGAGAACTACCTAATCCAGATGTAATCTTAATGAACCCAGATGCAGCTCCGGTGCCGGAAGACCCAGCAGCACTATACGCAATCTGTGGAGCACTATCCCATCGGGCAAGTGACCAAACAATAGATAGGCTTATCAAGTATGCTAATAGACTCCCTGATGAGTTTTCAGTGTTAATGGTGCGAGATTGTGTAAAAAATGTTCCCGAAGTAGCAAGTTCACGCTCATTTATTGAATGGGCAAGTAACCATAAGGAGGTTTTAATCTAATGGCAACGAATAACTTAGCGGAAAAGGCCATGTTGGTAAAGCTATCAATAGGTCAATGGACAAACATAAAACACGATAGGATGGTGACTGAAAAAGCCAATAGCGAATTTAACGCCGAGCACGATGCAGGAAAGTATTATAAGTATAAAATTGCTAAGGAAGCATTCAAGGAAATCAATTCAATTGTGAATAAGACTAGAACATTTCACTACAACAACACACTTCCCTGGCATGATGATGGGCGCAGAATTCTACCAGCGGCTAACTTTATGCGTTACTCCCAAATGATGCGATTCTTTCATATGGAAACTGATGACGCCGTAAAGGGGTTAATCGCAAAATTCTCAGAACATGTTGAGAACGCAAAAAAGCGTCTAGGAGACATGTTTAACGCAGAAGATTACCCAACGGAAAGAGAATTGATTGAAAGTTTTAGATTCGAGGTGGATATAGACCCGTTACCAACTGCAAGTGATTTTAGGGTATCTCTTGGGGATACCGAAATTGCTAACATTCAAAACAAAATTACTGAAAGACTACAAAGCGCACAGGAAAACGCAATGAAAGACGTGTGGAATAGGCTGTATGAAAGCATAAAGAATATTGCTGAAAAGCTGGAAGACGAGGACGCTATCATTAGAAACTCACTAATTGAAAACCTAAACGCCCTCGTTGGATTGTTGCCAAGACTTAATATCACTAATGACACCAATCTGGAAAAGATGTGTAAAGAGGTGGAGGCACAACTAGGCAGCTATGATGCAGAAAGCCTAAGACGTAGTCCTATAGAGCGTCAAGTGGCGGGAGCAGCAGCAAGGTCGATAGCTGATGCAATATTTACGGAGATGAAGTAAATGGATAAGCTAGTAAAAGCTAGGTCAGGACTTGTGCTTGATAAATGCTTTTGGGGTAGCCTGGTTTTAAAACCAAGATATACAGAGGACTCTAGTTGTGAAACTGGGTGGACAGACGGTAAAACTATCGGCTATAACCCAAAGTGGATTGAGGAGCTGTCGCTTGGGCAAACAAAGACATTCCTTGCTCATGAAGGAGGACACAACATGTTTGCTCATTCGGCGCGGCGCGGCAACAGAAGTCCTCGAAAATGGAATAAAGCTGGGGATTATGTAATTAATGGCATACTGCTTGCTGATGGATTTGAGCCTATGCCAGATATGCTTCATAACCCATCCTACGCTGGTATGAGTATCGAAGAAGTATACTCCATGCTGCCAGACGACCCCGACGATAATGACCCAAATGCTTCTCCCGACCCAGGGGGTTGTGGCGAAGTAAGGGATGCTACTGGCGATGATGATAGTCCGGCCTCATCCGCTGAACTTACACAACTAGAACAAGATTGGAAGATTGCTGTATCTCAAGCCACAATCGAAGCCAAGAGTCAAGGGAATATGCCAGCAGGACTTGATAGAATAGTAGAAGAAATACTAGAACCAAAACTTAATTGGAAAGAAATCTTACGTAGGTTTGTTGATATGAACGCACGTAATGATTACTGTATCGCGCCCGAAACTCCAGTACTAACCGCCGACCTTCGCTGGGTACGTGCAGATTCTCTTTGCGTCGGCCAGAGGATTGTTGGGGTTGACGAGTTCCCGCAAACTCCTCGTGCTCATCGACGTATTAGTGAGTCCACTGTTGAGGGGATAACTTCCATCACAGCTCCCCGCCTTCGCATACAAACCGACCGCGGAGCTGACGTGATAGTAAGTGTTGACCATAAATTTCTTTGTGTGGAGCACGGACATCAAACTTGGCGCACTGCGAACACTCTCAATGTCGGCGGCCATCTCAAGATGCTAACCGTACCTTGGCACGACGACCGCTCCGACTCATGGCTTGCGGGGATGTTCGATGGTGAAGGTGCACTAACATCTAATAAGTATGGTAAACCACACGCCGGACTACGTTTGGCAGTTTCTCAGAACGACGGCTTGGTGCTTGATAGACTTCAATCGGAACTAATAGCATTTAAGACGAGTATTAAATCATCCAATGGAGTGGGACGATATAGCACTCAACCATGCCGTTCCATTAGCATCAGCGCAATCGACGACGTGCTTCATTGTGTTGGTCTATATCGTCCAATGCGCCTATTGCCAATATTTAGTCGTATCATACAGGAACGCCGCTTGACATTACCGCGTCCCGGACGCACAACAATTACCGCCATTACTGAACTTGGCCCCGGAACAGTGGTGTCCCTCAAAACCTCAACAGCCACACTGATTACCGACGGGCTAATTAGCCACAACTGCTGGTTCCCGCCAAACAGAAGATACATTCACATGGGATTGTATTTACCTGGATTGAAATCCGAAGAGCTGCCTCCTATTGTGGTAGCTGTGGACACTTCTGGTAGTGTAAGACCAAGTGAGCTTGCGGAGTTTGCAGCAGAGATAACAGCTATACTAGAAGAACATCCTTCAACAACCTGTCAAGTAATCTATTGTGACCACAAAGTAACTAATGTGGAAGAATTTACAAGTGATGATTTACCGCTTACACTTCATCCTAAAGGGGGAGGGGGTACAGAATTTAAACCAGTATTTGATTGGGTAGCAGAGCATGATATTATTCCCAGTTGTTTAATTTACTTAACAGATATGCAGGTTTCAAGATTTCCAGATGCGCCCGAATACCCTGTATTGTGGGTAAGAACTGATAAGCGGGGAAGAAAAGCACCATTTGGAGAAGAGGTAGATTTAATTTAGGAGGAAAAATGGTTAGTAGAGAAGAGCTTATTAAGGATATTTATGAAGATGGGTATAAGGTAGATACAAGCCGCATTAGCACATACTATAATCCTACAAATGACACATCAATATACGTCCTCGATACTTGCTTTGTAATCCACAAGGGCGATACTGGTAGGCACATAGCTTTAGTGTCCTTGGAGCATTTACAGAGCTTTAGTGTGCTTATGGGTAGCTTGGGGTTGTAGTCAAAATTACGTCGCTTACAAGACAAATGGCGGCGCTTAAAGCCGATATTTTAGAGGTGATATAATGAAAGCTAAGATATGTTGGATAATAAACAAAGAAACAATAACAAGAATTCCTAATATGCATTTGATGGGACAAGAAGATTATATTTTTATAGAAGGGGAAACGATAGAAGATTTACAAAAACAAGCACAAAAGATAGTTGAAGATAGGAATTTAACTGATTATTGGTCGGAGATGATAGAAGATGAATAACAAAAATTATTGTAAATATTGAGGAGCAGAAAGAAATGGTATCTGGGATACCAGCAGATGTAAGTGCGGCGTAGCTCATCCAATAACAGTATCAAATAAAAAGTACGCTAACAACTCCCCTATGGCTGCTTCTGGTGATTGTAATAATTGTCCGCATAGAAGCGAGTCGGGCGGGTGCTCTTGTTAAGGAGGGGTTATGGATAAAATAGAAAGTTTTATCAAATATTTGGAAGAAGAAAAACAAAGATATGAAAACAACCTCAAAAATGCTAGATTCTTTCAGGACACTATGTTTAGCACAAATATACTAGCCGAAAGAGCTGAGGCAAAACTAGAAGCGATTGAGAATATGCTAATAGAACTAAAAAAGGAGAGATAATGAATAAAAAGGAAAAAGAAATTCATAAACTAATATATAGAGAACACTATATGTTAGTAAAAGAACTTGTTGTTTGCAGAGATAATCACCATGAGATAGACCTTAACCAATTAATATTGAAACTATCTATGATTAATGGTTGGATATTTGACTTGATAAAAGATAAGAAATAATAGGATATATTACTTGCTTGGTTGTTGTATTTATGCTATACTTAAGGAGATTGTCGTGCCAAAAGAAAGAACGATATTAGTTTATGAATTTGATGAACTTTCCGAAGAAGCAAAAGAACACACATTAGATAAACTAAGAGATATTAATGTGGATTATGATTGGTGGGATACGACATATGATGACGCTAAACAAATAGGACTAGAAATAACTAGCTTTGATTTATACCCTAAAAACATTACAGGCAAGTTAATATTGGAACTAGACGAGGTTATCAATACTATACTAAGCAATCATGGGGAATTGTGCTGTAGTTATGAATTGGCGAGAAGATACAAAGAAGAACATACTATTATAAAAATAAAAGAAAGATTCCGAATTGATTGTGATGATGAGCTGGAAGAACTAGAAAAAGAATTTCTAAATGATTTACTACAAGAATATCTTTCAATACTGGAAAAAGAACATGAATATCTAATATCCAAAGAGGCAATAATAGAAACAATAAAAGCTAATGAATATGGATTTGATGAAGATGGAGATTTAATCTAGATTGGGGGGAAGGTAATGCCTAAGTTTGATTATGATATTAAATCCGAAACAGTCTATTGGGGAAAAGCAACTTTAAAAGGAGAAAAAGGCTCCGTTACTTTTAATAAGTTTATTCATACACAAGACCTCGACCTTTCGCGCACCGACGTGCGCGATGCTGACGGATACTTAATAAAAAATGATAACTCATGGATGGGGACACAAACCCTTACAGTTAGAATACTTAAAACCTTGCCTCATGGGAGAAACACGTTGCTAAATGAAATGAGAAAAATATACAAAGAATATTTTGGGGATGATACCTAATGGCTGATTTTATTATTAAGATACGTTGTAAGAATTGTGGGGCATGGAACAAAAGTCTACCATTTAATAAGTATGATACAATAGAATCTGGGGATTTTGATAAGCCAATTTTGATACGGGGGGCAGAGGGAGAAAAACAGCCAATAAGATGTCCAATTTGTAACAGTGATAATATTTATGTGTGTGGTAGAAAACCACTTAATTTTATTACTAGGTTGCTTTACAAGCAGTAATTTGATAAGGTACTGGTTAGGTATTATTAAATTCTTAAAGCAGCTTAAACAGACCATTAGGGGCTTTAAAACAAATAAATTATTGCCAGAGTGGTGAAATTGGTAAACACGGCGGATTTAAGCTCCGCTGCCCTTGTGGGCTTGTCGGTTCGACTCCGACCTTTGGCACGAAGATAAAATATAGTAAAGGAGGAGAATATGCAGGTTACAATTGAACAATTTATGTGGCTATCGTTGGCTTTTGTTTTCTATCAAATGCTTATATGTATTTTATTATGGAAGATATTAGAAGAATTAAGGAGGAAGAAATAATGAACTTGGCCGAAATTATGACTAAACTCGAAATCAAAGGGAAATTGTGTTGCTGTAGAGATGGTAACATTATTGTTGGCGGTAACAATATTTGTAATGAGCCGTTGTGGAGCTTAGATGGTAAATATATAAAACTAACTTTTGAAATATTAGAAGAAGAAAAGGCAACTTGTCCTTTTGATAATAAATTTAAAGAGCATTGTGACGAGTGCTCGGAAGGGGAATAGACAATGGATAAAGACATAAAAATTACTCTATCACTATTAGAAAACAGCGAATTAAATCATTCAATAGGACGCATACTAGGTGCTGCGGAAATGCTTACTAACTTTGAATCAGTAGACAGAAAATTGGCTGGGAAAGCAATAGCCGAACATATAAACAAAATACATTCATTGTTAAAAGATAATATGAATATTATATTGGAGGATAAATAATGGAAATGTTAACCAAAAAATTAAATAAAATAGAAGACTCATGCAAAGAAATAGACCGCCAAGCCTCCTATGTTGACGAGACTTCCGTTTGGGATGACCTTGAAACTGAAACAAAGAAAATTAGAATACTGCTTCAAGAAATTAAGAATATATTATCATGGAGGCAATAAATAAGCTCTCACCTGCTATTTTATAAATTGCTTGACGTGTGGCTGCTTGTGTGGTAACGTAGTAACCATGTGGTTGATTAAAGAGAGCCTGGGAGCTTCTATCAGCCTGAAGGGAAGGTTGTAATGTTTGCATTTGGTGCAGGTTTGTTAATTGGTCTATTCTATCTTTTGTTAGTGGTTCTTTTGTGGATAATTATTGGTATAATTGTGTTTTGGGAAGAGTTGTTTGGAGGTAAATAAAATTGTACAGAACATTGGAACTAAGCAGCATTAAACAAACCAGAAGAGAATTAGCTATATTATGGGATACTATTGATGATATTTCTGATACTGAATTAAAAGAACAAACTGAATCTATTTCCAAAGCTATTTCTATATTAACGCTAGTAGAAGAACAACTACAAGAAGCCCCAACTATAAAGGAGTTGGTATGAAACTAACAGTAATAGAAGCTAAAACAATAGATGATGCTTTTTATCAAGCTCTAAATGCTTGTGTAAACGATGGATATGAATATACTATTGATAGAGGAAGTTATGCTGGTACAAAAAGAAAAGAACTAGACCATGTGACCATAAGAATAGAATATCCAGGAACTAGGCCATTACTCCCCATATTACCAGAAGGTATGGCTGCCCCTTGGGATGAAGAATATGTATATTCCTATCTTGATAAACTAATGACTAAAATAAAAGAACCTAACGAGGAATATACCTACGGAGAATACCTAACCGACCAAATAGAAGAAGTTATTAAAATGTATCAAGAAGATGGATATAATACCAACCAAGCATCTATGGCTGTGGGGGATAAAGATTCAATTTATCAAAACGACCCTGCTTGCTTACGACAAATAGATACTAGAATTAGATATGGTAAACTACATTTTATTCTCTACTTTCGCAGTTGGGACTTATACGGTGGATTTCCCGCCAACCTAGCCGGAATACAATTAATGAAGGAGCTAATGGCTGAAAAAATAGGTGTAGAAGATGGGGAAATTATCTGTTCAAGTAAAGGTTTACATATCTATGAGTATGCATGGCCTCTTGCTAACCTTAGATTGGGGAGGAAATAATTAAAGATGAAAGAACCCTTGCCATTACCAGAAGAAAAGAGTAGGCAACAATAAATGGGAATTTATTGAAGATGAAGAAGGAGACTATCTAACAATGCGCTGTGTAAAATGTGGTAAGCTACTTCACTTAGAAGATAAAAACCACGAAATGGAGGAGTAATGATGTTAAGGTTATTGGCATTTATTTTTAGGTGGGAATTAGTTTGGTTACAAGATTTTCAAGGTAAAGTTTATTTAACAAAAACCAATAATAATCCTTTTGGTAAGTATGCACATATTTATCACTTTACTAAAATTGGGCATGTTGTACTTAATGATGATGAGACATGTTCCGGTGAGTCTAGTTATATAAAAAGGTGGAAGCCATACCGATGAAAAAACTATGGAAATATTTAATAGAAAATTGGTTATCAAAAAAGGCTTGGGTAGATGATTATCCTGGGGATGATGCTATGTGAAAGTGGTGCTTGAGGCTATAGTTGGTTCTCACGCCTATGGATTAGCAACAGAAAATAGTGATGTAGATTTAAAAGGGATATTTGTAGCGCCAACTATAGAAATATTAAAACTAAATAAACCAAAAGAGACTATAGATAAAAAGAGTCCTGATGTTTGCTACCACGAAGTAGAAAAAGTAATGAGGCTGGCAAGTAAAGCTAACCCTTCCATATTAGAATTATTTTATATGGATGAATACACCAAACTTACTGACGAGGGGAAGATGTTAATTGAAATCAGGGATTCATTCTTATCTACTGCTGCTGTATTTAATGCTTACAAAGGATATGTTTTTTCTCAAGTAAAGAAGTTGAACACTCATGGACACTTCTTACAGGTTGGTAGGGGCGAACATAGACAGTCCAAACATTGCAGGCATATTTTTAGACTACTAGAACAAGGTAGACAGCTTCTAACTGAAGGTAAAATGGATGTAAAAGTAAAAGATAGAGATAAGATATTTGAAATAGGAAGTCTACCAGTGGATAAAGCAGTTACTTTGTTTGAAGAAGAATTAAAAAAGTTTGAAGGGATAGAAAGCACATTACCCGATAAGCCCAACTATGATTTAATTAATAAAGTGTTGTTAGAAATAAGAAGGTTGAACTATGAAAGTTAGTGAAGTGTTAGATGTTATTGAGAAAAGACTTGCTGACGGCGCAATAAATATGGATACTGAAATATACCTGTACACCAAAGAAGAGCAAAATTATTTAGGATATCCATCAAAAGAAAAAGCTTTTGACTTAACTTTGGATAGTTATGATAGTAAAACAATATTAATTTTCGATTATTAAAAAGGATTAATAAGGAGGTTAAATTATGTACCATAGTTTATTGGTTGTATTAGGCATTGGCCTTTCTTTATGGAACATGGAACGAGCATTAAATCATGGTGGTGGTTGGTTTAATGGTATATGCGCGGTTGTTGGGGGTTTTGGGGCAGGATTTTTAGCAAGTGCATTAATATTAAATTAAAAGGAATAAAATGAAGTGCTCAATTGATGAAGTAACTCAAGAATTAAATAGGATATTAGGCAATAAATATTATTTTGTTGGTGGAATGGTAAGAGATATATTACTTGGACGACCAATCAACGATATAGATTGCTGTACTCCACACAACCCAGACGAAGTAGAAGAGCTTATCAAAGCTGCTGAAAAAAAATGTTATAATGTAGGAAAAAGATTTGGGACGTTGGGTGTAACTGTCAATGGGGAAAAGATAGAAATAACTACTTTTCGTTCTGAGAAATATAAACCTAATTGTAGAAAACCAGATGTGGAGTTTGTAGATGATATTACTGCCGATTTATCAAGGCGCGACTTTACAATAAATGCTATAGCAGTTCGTCCGGGTAAGGGATACATTGACCCAACGGGAGGGAGGCTTGATTTAATCAAGAAAACAATTAGGTGTGTTGGTAAACCAAAAGATAGATTTAAAGAAGACCCGTTAAGGCTCTTAAGAGCAGCCAGGTTTGCGTCGCAGTTAGGATTTGAAATTAACCAAGGAACATTTGAGTACATGTGTAAAATGTCCCCACACATTCTAACTGTGTCTAAAGAAAGATGGATGCTTGAGCTGGAGAAAATACTATTAACTGATAAGCCTAGTGTTGGTTTAGATATTCTAGCACAAACAAGGTTATTGAATTTTATGTTTCCTGAACTGTCCTTGCAGGTAGGCTACGACCAAGATAGTCAGTACCACAGTCTTGATTTGTGGAATCATACACTCACAGTAGTAGACTTACTTCCAAATGATGCTAATTTGCGTTTAGCAGGATTGTTGCATGATATTGGGAAGCCCTTTACCAGAACTAAACATAAAAAGAAAGATTATAGCAATTATATAGACCACCAAAATTTGGGGGCAGAAATAGTGCTAAAGTATGCTAAATATCTTAACTGGTCTAAGAACAGAACTGATGGCGTTTATGAGCTAGTTTTAAATCACATGAAAGACGCTTCGCCGCTAAAACGGGCTGATGACCAGGCAAAATAGATTTTCAAAAAATATTTAGAAACCGCTTGCAAAGCAACTTAGCATATGCTAAGATATCTATAACAACCGAATACAGCACAGCAGAAAAGGGGGTACTTGGAGAGGCACACAGGTAGTAAAGGAAAGGTAATATAAGCGTTTAATATCTAAGGAGGAAAAAGGTAAATGATTATAGTTAAGGTTATTAAATTAGGCGACCCAGTTGTGGAAGTTCCATTGAACGGTGATAGGACAGTAGATACTGCTGTTGAGGTTGCAGGTTTTTCCAGCGAGAACATGGACATTAAGGTAAACAACGTAGCAGCAACGGCAGGCACAGTTCTTAACGATGGCGACAGAGTTACACTGGTACCTCCAGTTAAGGGTGGTAACTAATATCCGTTAGAGGGGGGCTGTTCGCCCCCCTCATTTTTGTTTAGAAGGGAACTGATATGCCAGATATTAACATAAGCAGCTCAAACATTTCCGGCCCTGAAAAATATCGTAAAGCACTTGAAGAAGTTTTTGAATCCTCTGGCTTTACTGATATTGTTGTGCGAGTGCCCCACCAATCAAGAAAAGCCCCTATCCACGAGGAAGGTAAACTTCATATATTTTGCTGGTCACAAACTGGGGAAGGAGTCCGAGGTGATGCAAACTTCAAGTTGCCTGTTTGTGGTGTTTCCGATAGTTCAAGAATTTGTACTGATAGCCCGTATGACCCCCTGCCACAGTATCCACTAATTAGCAGCCCAGAAGGAACTCCACTGGCGCAAGTAGTTGAGGGCGACAATATCTATTTTCTCTATGATGCAACTCACTATTCTTCAGATGAAAGCGTAGAAGTATTTAAGTATGTACTAGAGGAAGCTTTACAATATCTAGTAGTTCACGAACCCTCCTCGCCTGAAGAAATTTTCGTTAAGATGTGTTCCCAGTACGAAGAATCCCACAAAAGTACATTGGAGGCGGACATATTAAGTTTGCAACGAATCATTAGGGATTATGAAAATGGTCTAATTAATTATCATAGACGATTGATGACTAAAAACGCAACACTTAAGGGACTACAAACCACTGCTAATGAACAATACTTAGAAATGCTTAAAGTAATAGCTGACCATCCTATGACAGAAAAAGTAACGGTAAAAAACGAATATGTAGTAGTTACTACAAAAAATATTTATATTGAAAATGTTTTAATAGGAGTTTTTGAAATAACGTTAACTGCTAATGGACCAACGTGTATAAATATCACCAACAAAAAAGGCGACACACATCATCCTCATGTTAGGGACAGTATTTGTTGGGGCAATTTAAGCAGTGCCGTATCCCTTTACATAGCTGAACGCCAATATGATGTAGTTTATGATATTTTGATTACGTTGCTACAATCTTACAATGATGGAGATGCTTACGTTAATATAAGCCTTTGGGGGACATTAAATAGTGAAACTTCAGCTATTATTGATGAAGATGATGAAGAGGAATATTATGAGGCGGAAGAATAGAAAGCCGAAGCGCCCTATTAAAGAACAACCTTCTTTCAAGGAGAATACTATGGAGCTAAAAGTAAACATACTTTCGGAAGCATTTGAAAAGCTAAAGTTATATATTGAATGCGCCGCCGGAGAAATTTCAGGTTTAGGTACTGTTGAGAATATTAATAATACTTTAGTGGTAACAGATGTTTTTATCTTACCACAAGAATCATCGTCATCCAACACAGAGCTGGACGACGAGGCCATATCAGACCTACTTTTGAGTTGGGATGAACAAGGGCTGCCTCTTGAAAAACTAAAATTGTGGTGGCACTCCCACGGCAATATGGGAACCTTCTGGTCAACCACGGACGACAATACTATTGAAAAACTTGGAAGCTCATGGATGCTATCTATTGTAGGGAATAAAAAGAATGAATTTCTAGCCAGGTTTGACTTATACTCCCCTCTAAAATTAACAGTTGATAATCTTGCACTATCAGAACTTAAGGCTCCAAATACTGAACTAAAAAATACTATCAAAGAGGAGATAAAAGAAAAAGTAAGAACAACTGTTTGGGCTAATTCTAATTATAATGCTAATAGGCGTTGGGACTCAAAAGAGCAACGGTGGATATATAATTGGGAGGAAGATGATAGTTTAGACGAAAATACAAAAATACTAGCAGCATCTAACCCCAAAGCTCCGGTAGGCTTTATACCAAGAGGACAGCAGCAGGCTGCTTTAGATTTTGATAAAGATAAGGTAGTAGATGTGCCTGGGTGGGGAAAACTCACCCAAGAAGACATAGAAATGCTACGAAGTGAAGGGGTAGTTGTAGATGGCTACTAAATTAGATTATTGGCGGCAAAATGATATAATATCACAAGACGATTTAAATAAATATCCTGTTACTTTAATAGGAGCTGGAGGCATTGGGTCGCCTACAGCAATAGCACTGGCTAAAATGGGAGTACATAATTTAACTATTGTGGACTACGACAAAATAGAACTGCATAACATAGCAACTCAATTCTATAGGAAATCTGATATTGGCGCAGAAAAAACAGAAGCACTGGCGGATTCAATTGAGGCTTTTGCCGACACAGATGTTAGGACGTTTTGTGATAAACTAAGTTATAAACCAGAGGGGCTAGTTATATCTGGTGTTGACTCAATGGCTTCCCGTGAAGAGATATGGAAACATATCAAAATGAATACCAAAGTACCACTATACATTGATGGTAGGATGGGAGCAGAAGTTATAAGAATCTTCTCAGTTCGTCCAGCACATGCGGCAGATATTAGACAATACGAAGCTACTTTATACACAGATGAGGAAGCCCTTGACGAACCCTGTACAGCCAAAGCCACAATATATACCGGAATGAGTGTGGCTGGGTTAATAGCTAGGCACGTAAAAGAATTTTCAATTGGCAGGTCGGTTCCGTTTGAAGTCACATTTGATTTAGTATCGTTAACCTTAATGACAACTGACTAGGGGGCGATAAGACTACGAAAACAACAACTAGAAATATTGCCTGGTTTACTTTTGGCTCTTGGGTTGCACACATGATTCTACATGCTATAGGTTTTTATCACTAAAACCATTAGGATAAACTGCTTGACTTTCTGTTTAAAATAGCTTAAGCTTGGGTATAAGAAAGTTAGGTTATCAAAAGAAGGTGGTTTTATAGAAAAAAACAGGTTAGGTGATAAGACAGTAGACAAAATGAAAGGAGTATAAAAATGGTTAAAGCGAAAAGCGCAAACGCAGGTTTGAGCGGGGCATTACTAGAATTTAGGGATGCCAAAAAAGAGATTGAAGAACTTCAAGAAGCAATAGCTTCACTTAGGGAAGAAAAAGAAAAAGAGGAAACTAAACATAATCTTCCCGAAATGCGTCAATCAAGAAACACAATACGAGCAAAAATGAAAGAGGAAATTGATACTATCAAAGAGAAGTATGTTAAACAGGTTGATGCGATTAACCAGCAGATTGAAGATGTTTCCACAGCAACAAAAGAGGTTGTAGAAAAAATCAACAGCCTTGCTGAGCAAGCGACATTGATTTCTGTACAATTCAATGCGTCGCCCGCAAAAGAGGTTCTTGAAAAGGAACTTGGTAGCGACATAGTAAAGCACTCGTTGGCGTTGCCAACGGCGGCGGGAACTAAGCGCAAGGTGGGCAGCAGAACTAGCGGGAAGTACACGCCCGAAGAAGATTTTGAAGTAACTATATCAAAAGGTACGGTTGCTTTTCGGGATGGTGGGTACTACCTGAACGATGAGCTGGTCGGAAGCGGCACATCACTTACTAAGAGATTGGGCGACAACTGGGGAACCCTCACATTTGCGGCACTGCAAAGAGCAGGAGCATCATTTAGCACTGACTTCCAGCAACTTGAAGCAGAGTTAAAAGACAAACTAGCAGAAGACCGTAAGAAAAAAAAGTTGGCCTAGCTGAGGCGGGTAGGGGTGGGATAACACCCGCCCCTTTAATTTTACCAAGAAGGGGACGCTAGTGTCTAAACCCACAACATTTGATGAGTATATAGGACAAACCAACGCAAAAGAAGTTCTCAAGATGCTGGTAAAAGAGGCTAAGATGATGGAGCAGCCTTTCCCGCATACATTGTTAATTGGGCCAAGCGGAATTGGGAAGACGATTCTTTCTTATATAATTGCAAATCAACTGGAAACAAAAGTATACGAAACTGTAGGGACAAGTCTTGTCACTAATCAAGATGTAATAGATGTATTTATAGGGGTACTTGCTAAATATAACCAGATAGAAAGAAAAAGTCCAATTGTATTAGTGATAGATGAAATTCACAACATTAGCAGAAAAGCAGCAGAAGATTTACTGTTACCGCTGTCTGAAGGGAAAATTGTAGTAAACTCATATGGTGATAAGGAACTAAAAAGGCTGCCCCCATTTACATTAATTGGGGCTACCACCAACCCAGGCAACCTAGTAACTACCTTGAAATCCAGATTAAAAAAGATAATACTAGAACTCTACACGACTGCTGATATAGAAGCCATTATATCAACAACGGTCGATAGGATGAAAATTAAAGTTAATAAAGAAGCCATACACGAAATAGCTAAAAGAAGCCGGAGCACTGCTAGGGTTGCAGTTGATGACTATTTACAAACAATGTTATCTGATATGCATGTAAATGGCGACTCCGGCATAACGAAGATTAATACTGATAGAGTATTTAGTCTACTTCAAATAGATGATTTGGGATTAACTCCAACAGATAGAAGATATTTAACATATTTATTAAAGGTAGAAAGGGCGGGGTTAGCTAATATAGCTATGGCACTAACTATAGATGAGAAAACTTTGGTAGAAGACGTAGAACCAATGTTAGTTAGGGAGGGCTTGGTTATGATTACCCCAGGAGGCAGACGACCAACCATAATAGCAAAGCAACATCTTCTTGGCAGCGATATTGTAGATTTATAAAGGAGCCTTATAGTATGCTAGAAATTCAAAAGTTAAACATTATACTAAAGAAAATGGGCATAGACGAAATACCGCCAGACGATTGGGGATTGTTTGAAGAGCAGGCTGATGCTAAAATGGATATGATAGAATCAATATTACCGCTTGAAAAAGCACAAGAACTAGCAGAACCCTTTTTAGTTATTGCGGGTACAGCAGTAACAAAAGCTGAAATGTTAAAACTATTGGGTATATGTTATTTGGGAGGAGTAACCTATGTGATAGATAAACTCTTACCAGAAATTGATACTATGGATATTGATTTCTTTACCTTGATAGAAAGCATAAAGGAGGACAAATAATGTCTGAAACAAAAGATTTATCAAACGAAAAAGAAGCAACGCTGTATGAAATGTTTAATTATCTCTGTTCAAAAATTGACTTTGGCAGGTCAGCATTGGATGGAAAATCAATTAGGTGTATGAATAGACTGTTTATAGAATTGCGTAAGCAAGAAGATAAAATTCCTATTGATTAGTGGAGGCATTAGAAATGAGTTTACCTAGAGCATTTTGGTCAGGAGATTTAATTTGGGGCGCAAGTAAGTTCCCAGTAAAAATCTATTCAACCACAAAAAAAGTTGAATCAAATGTATCGCTTAGGCACATAACTGATAACGGAGAGGTAGGATACCAACCGTATTGTAAACTAGATGGCTCAGTTCTCAAAGCTGATGAAATTATCAAAATGAAAAACATTGATGGTAAATTGACTACTTTACCGCCAGAAAAAGAAAACCCTAAGATGTTTGCAATTATCGGCACATCCTCTTTGCCCGACATAATTACAATCAAAAAAACCTATCTAATAGTTCCACAAGAGCACACAACAGAGTTCGCAGTAATATATAAGGCACTAAGACAAATGAAGTTAGCACTAACAGCCATCCTTATTAATCTAGGTAAAGAACGACAAGTAACCATAATACCGGATGATTTTAAACTTATCATGATAGAGCAGCACAGTGAAGCTGAACGAGTGCCGTTAGACGTGCCTAGCTTGACTGCTAAGGTGACTAAAATTCAGCTTAATACCATGAAGAATATCGTTGAAGCAACCAGCTTAAACAGGCAACCAGAGGCGTTAAAAACAATTGAAGAACGAGCTTGACAATCGCTTGCTTAGGCGTTATTATGGGGGTAATTATGATAAATAAAAAAGTATGCGGCCAGGTATGTGAGATTGTCGATAGAAATGATTGTTGTGCAAATTGTGATTTATGCAGTGAGGATAATTCTTTCGAGGAAAACTTAAGGTGTTGTAATAATTTTTGCCGGTTTGTTGCTAATAGCACATGTGAATATGGGAGGTGGATACATAGTGAAGATTAGTTTACAAGAAAAACTTTATAGCTCATTTCCTAATTTCTTCTACGAAGATAAGGAAAGATTTATTCGCAAACCTCCTATCGAGTGTGGTGATGGATGGTTTAATTTTCTAGTTAGTTTATTTAACAAAATAGAATTAGAATTAATCAAGAGCAATTTACAAGGTGAGTGTTATGCTACTCAAGTGAAAGAAAAATTCGGTGGATTGCGCGTATACAAAAGTACAGGTAATGATAAAATATATGACTTAATACATGAAGCAGAAAGAGAATCATATACTATATGTGAAATGTGTGGGCAGCCAGGTAAGCTTTGGAACAAGGGCTGGCTCTCCACTCTATGCGATGAACACGCTAAAGAACAGGGGTATCTATAGAAAGCAGGTAGGGGTGGGAAGTATTGTTGAAAAAGTTGAACTCGCGCTCGAAAATCTATTTTTTATAAGAGAATCATTGCATTACCAATACACGGTGGGACAGCTAAACAAAGCAATATACCAGGAAGAAATGGGTAAATTAGATGATTTTGAAATATACTGCAACAGATATTTGGGAGGAGAATTACATCTCTTTACTAAAGAAGCATTATTGTTTTCCCAGATTAAAATTGATAAAATAATAAAACCCTTTTGGAAAGATTATATTAAATCAAAATTAAGTATTATTGAAGGAGGGAAAGATGATAATTAATGTTGTTGAATTAAATACTGCGACTTTAGATTTGTTCTTAGAAAGAATCCCAAATGACGAGGAGGATGAAATTAATGCGCCTATTTCATAAATGGTCTAAATGGGAAGAATATCAGCAGCGCTTTGTTGGTGTGTATATGAATTGAGTCCGCAGACTGTTATAAAAGATTAGTAACTAATAAAAGGAGAAAAAGTATGAAAAGGTTAGGTAATGTAGTAAAAGACATCTATACTGGTTTAGAGGGCGTCGCAACTGGATATTCTGAATGGTTGTACGGATGTAATCGTATTTGTGTCGAGGTAGTAGAAAATAACGAACCAAAAGACTGTTGGTTTGATGAGCAAAGAATAGAGTTTGTTAAGTCGGGACCGATGGAAATAAAGAAACTACAAACCCCAAAAATTAAATTAGGTAGTAAAGTTAAAGACAAAGTAACAGGATACCAGGGCACAGCAATGGCTAGAGTAACGTGGCTATTTGCTCATCCATCAATAGAGATAGAGTCTAATGAACTAAATAAAGATGGCAACAAAAAAGAACGTTATGCTTTTGATGAAACTAGACTACAAGTACTAGAAGAAGAAAAACCAAAGGAAGCCGATAAAAAAGAAAGAACACATACTTCTAGAACTGGTGGTCCTCAAGATGATTTTAAACGCTGTGACGTTGTTAGCAGGTAAAAATGAGAACATTGGTTATTGGTGATATACATGGAGCACATAAAGCACTAGTACAGGTTCTAAAAGCAGCTAAGTTTGATTATAATAACGACCGCCTTATATGTTTAGGTGATGTTGCTGATGGCTGGACTGAAGTTCCAGAGTGCATTGAGGAGCTAATAAAAGTAAAAAACTTAATCTATGTTATTGGTAATCATGACCAATTTATGTATGAGTGGTTAAAATTTGGGGTTAGCCCGGATATTTGGTTAAATCAGGGAGGTAGAGCAACTAGAAAGGCTTATGTGCATCGCCGACCAGAACTAATGGAAAAACATAGAGATTTCTTTAATGACAAGCCATATTACTTTATAGATGAAACTAACAATCTATATGTTCATGGGGGCATTAATATAGGCACTACGGTTAAACAAAATACTGTAGATGATTTAATGTGGGATAGGTCATTGTTTTATAGCCCAAGACGTGTAGTACAACATAATAAAGTATTTATCGGGCACACGCCTACCCAAGTACGTGATTCCGACGCACCAATAGAAATATTTAATGTTGTTTGTATGGATACCGGGGCTGGTTATAATGGCAGACTATCAATTTATGATATTGACAAAGAGATATTTTGGTGTTCTGATAACGTTCAAGATTTATATCCAAATGTAAAGGGGAGATGACCGTGTTTGAATCTTTAGAAAGTATTAATTATGTGATTGAAGCATCGCGCGAAGCAGATTGGGACTTTGAAGAAATTATTACCTTCTCACACAGAAAGGCTGCAATTGATTTAGCTAAAACAATGCAAAAGCAGTATCCTCATAGAGCTATTAGAATAATGAAAAGAACCGTAGAAAGGGTGTATTGGGAGACAAGCCCACTAAGCGGGGGGAGGAGTAGACGATGAGTGAGTACGGATGGAGCCAATTAAGTCAATGGGACACACCGCCCAGCGACGCGTATATCAGGCATGTTCCTGTAAAAACAGGACTCAGTGAGACGGTTTGTAGATTTATGCTTGTTAATCGAGTAGACCAGTGTGATGGCTACATGAGAAGCGAGTATGTAAAGGCTTGTGACGTGACAGAAAGCGTATTAGAGGCTGCCGGGCCTGTCTGGGAAGCGAGTTTAAAGGGGGGGAGAAGGAGACACAATGAAATCAAATAGAATATTACACATGGACTCAGATATTCCGTCAATTTATTTTCCAGTAGGTACAATCGAGGATGGTGGCACTTGTGCTTTTGCCACTGAAAAGTGTATGGAATATTGTCCGAGTGGGTTTGAGCCGAATGAACACGAAAAATATGCGCTAGAGTTTTTTAAAACCAACGATGCTAAGGCAATATCGCGCAAAATAATAGCGGACTATCAGGAACTAATTAACGAGACACATTATTACGCTGAAATAATTCAATGGCACGTATGGGGGGATTGTTTGCCAGAGCTAACGGATAAAACTTTCAGGACAATGCTAGACATTAACAGAGCAGAAATACCTCAATACGGGTTTACAAGAAACAGAGAACTGTGGAATTTAATCCCAACCTCAGACATATTTAGGATTGGCTTCACCACTGACGACCCGCAGGAAGCGATTGAACTGTCAAGAGCCACAGGGAAAATGTTGTGTTCTCCCGATATTGAGCACGGCTATGCGCAAATGTTTCACCACGGTAAGCTCAGGTCGCGGTGTAGCGGTTGGTGGTGTATCACGGAGGAGGAAACGAGAAATAGTGACTGTAGAAAGTGTCTTAAGTTGGGGCAAGGCTGCTTTTATAGGAGAAACGGTGAGCAGGCATGAAAGAGTTAGAAGCAAAGATAACCAATATCTTGTTTGGCACCATGTACGAGAAGTCGGGCACGCTTCTGGGATGGCAGCTTGATAAGGTGGTAGGCAGAATGCTTATGCCACTCATCACCGAAACGCTCATTAAGGAGCTGGAAGGGCTGAGGCTTGAACATACCGACATCAAACATTGGCCTGAAAACTATGACAAGGCAGTGGTTAGAGGATTTAACGAGGCTAAGCGAAAGCTGGACACCCTAATCGACACCCACATAAAAAAACTCAAGGCGATGAGCGAATGCGGGTGTAAGGTGTGCAACATGTTCCGCGAGATAGACGGTATGTTGCCAGATAACCCAAAGCTTGCGGTAAAAATAAAAAACTATATCGCAAACGAGGGGTTTGAGAGGGATTGTCGAGAGCTTGATAGGGCGCGGGAAATTGAACGCTTACAGGCCGTAGCGGAGATGGCTAGTCAGTACATGAAATCTAGTATCCAGGGAAGAACTGGCAGCTATTCTATCGCTGGTGAAAGCCAGAACGATAGGGATGCACTGGACGAAGCCCTGCAAACTGCGGGATATGGGGAGGACAGATAAATGAATAAATACCATAAAACGTTTATTAATAGTTTTGCTTCGGAAAATATTATAGCCCTATTCTCAAGGTATAAAAATGCTCACAAAGAAATTACCGAATCAATGGCTATGCTAGAGGCAGCTAAAAGGTTTATACCAAATGTATCAGAATGTTTAGTTGTTGTAGTTGGTGATGGAGCATCTCCTAGAACGGGGGCTGTCTTTGCTTACTTTACCAAAGCTGAGGTTATATCAGTTGACCCAGCATTTAATATGGCGCATTGGGAAGTACATTATCGACAACAAGCAGCTATGGGTTTTCCAATCCAAAGATTAGAGGTAATTAAAGATAAAATAGAAGATGTGCCTATTTATTGTAAAGATAAGAGAGTCCTTATATTATGGCCTCACTCACACGCAGATATGGATAGCATTAAACTATTTGACTATGGGCAAAGATACGACATAGCCATGCCTTGTTGTAGGCAAATACCTAGTAATTGGGCCAGTTTACCACATATTTATTACGAGGATAAAAATATACTTTCACCTAAAAGGTCAATCCATATATGGTAAAAATGAATGATTTATACAACAAAACAAGTGAAAGATTATGGGAAAAATTAGAGGCGCGTCGTACTGATTTTGTTTTAAATAGTGTAGATTTTAAGCAGCCTTTTCCCGCCGACCAAATACAACCACAAGACCTATTTATGCAGTTGGTTAAAGAAGTACAAGATGAATGTAAATATGAAATGAGTGAGTTTCAATGCTCATGGGCGGTTAATCAGTTTATTCGCGGTGGCCTTGACACGATGCACCAATATAACGAGAAAAATAATACAAATCTTAAACCGAAGACTTAATTAAAAGGAGAATAGTTATAAAAGAAATGTTTAGTATTATAAGAAAGAAATAGGGGGCTTAAAAAGCCCCCTATTTTTCTGCCTATAACGAGATACTCTATTCAATTTTACGTAGCTTACAAACCATCTGAAGTGCCTTAAAAAGCGAGCACCTACTCTACAGGGTTCTCAAATATCGGTGTTTTAGTTACGACCCTGAGCGTTGCCATAAGAATAATAACTACTGCTTCTTGTATCTCGGCGGGTATAACAAAGCCGTACTTCATTTGGAGCCCCCATGCAATAGCAAGCAGTATCGCTGCCACAAGAGTTCTATAGCCTTTTATCAAATCTAATCACCTCCTTTTAATAAGTTACTGTTGGGCAAAACCAATATGGTTGTTGGTATTCGTGAATCTCCTCTTTAATCGTTTCTTTTATTGTGTGTCCATCTTTATCAAATTCCTTTATTGTGGTTTTAATTATAGTCTTAGTAACTTGCTTAGTTGATGTTGCACTAGAACTACCGTTTTCTGTTTGATAATGTAGTTCAGAGGTGCCATCAGAATAATGTGTTTTTGTTTCTATAGTTTTTTCTTGCATTTATTCCTCCTTATAATTTTTAATATTCTTCATCAACTGCCAACCCTCCCGTCCGAGCCGTCAGCCCAAATAAACTCATCAATAGATAAATGTTTCCGACAACAACAGCAATATGTCGCACCATAAAAATGTGGATTCCGGGCATAGGTTTCTGCTATAGCTAAACCCATTGTGGTTTCAGTGTTACATCCCTTACCTACATTATCTAACTGCTCTTGCGTCCAATATCGACCTGTAGCCGGGGATTCGCTTTCCGTGTACGCCTCGAACTTCACATAACCGCTGCCAGCATATCGTTCTTTCTGCTCATCAGTAAGGTCTCTTAGAGTGTATTTTGGACCCTGAGCACCAACATGTATATATGTTGTTCTTAGTGGTCTTACAAATCCCTTAGCTCTTTCTTCCTCAGATAATACAAGATATGTGTCGTGCTGTGAAATAGGCTCTTTATCAATTCCGTGACCTAAACGTGGGTCGTTTCGGTCTGTCGTTATTCCCATAAGTTACCCCCTTCTATATCTTCTTAACTAAAGTAGGGTTGACTAGTTTAATGGCCTCATAGATAACCTTAGCAAGCTCTTCTCTCGTTACGTTGGTGGCCGGTCGAAATGTACCATCAGCATGGCCTTTCATAATACCAAGTCTAATTATTTCATCAATATATGGTTCTGACCATCTTCCTTTATAATCCTTCACTTTTGGTTCCTCCTTTGGTTTTGGCTTTACAATTGACTTGTCTATAAGCAATTCTTTTGTATTAGCTTTACCTGGGCACGATTTAGGTGCTTTATCCCTATGGAAAAAATGTTTACTTCTATTAATTGGTATGCCTGGGTTTTTAGCCAGTGCTCGATTAAGTATATGAAGGTTTTCGAGCTGTTGCCCACTTAAAGGCTTGCTATCAAAGTTGCCTATTGACTCAATGTGTATAACCCTATGATTATATCCTGCTACTCCAATACCATCATGCCTAGGGTGAGTTGCTATATAAATACCATTATCAGCCACAAAAGCGTGTGGACCAACACCTTTACTCCACCCCTTTCTCTCATAGTATCTAAATATAGCTAATAAACTTTCTACACCCTTCCATTGCTCCAAAGTTGGAATGTAGGTATGGTGGTGTGCAACCAATTGTGCTGGAGCACTCCCCATATTCTGTGCCATAATCCACGGTTCTATTTCATCTGGTTTTAAAAACCTGCCAACAAATAATTTACTGCTTTCATCTTTAAACATCCAGCCCTAACTCCTTTCTTAATTCTTCATCGTGTTGGATACAAAAAACATTGCCTTGATAATTTACTGGAACTAATGTTAATTCCCCACATACCTTACAAGGTCTATCCTCTGTTTCTGGTAGTGGGTTGTTCTCGTATTTAATATCACTCATGATTTTTAACCCCCTTTGCTTGGTGAGATGTGTGTATGTATTTTTAGACTAGTTATATAACAACAGACAGAAAATTTTTAAATGTCAGAACTTTTTTTGTTACTCCGGACCGTCACCTATAATTCTTCCCGCCTACTAAGTAATAGCTCTGGCATATGGGAATTTAATAAATAATCTAAATCGTGAGTTTTATCAACTATATTTGAATTACTATCAATATAATTAATCCTAAACCCATATTCATCCCTTAGATTTTCTAAAAACTCTTTAGGGTCAATGGTTGCTGAAAGCATTGCTTGATTGAATTCCATTATTATTTGTATATCTGGATTTGCTTCTAGTAGTTTCTTTGCGCCATCAATAATTAGTGCTTCACTTCCCTCAGCATCAATCTTCATTATATCTACTCTTTTATCTTTGTCTTTAAAGAAATCATCAAGTGAGGTGGATTTAATATTTAGCTCCTCGAAATCTATATCTGTACCATATGTTTCCCAGTGCTGCTTTTTAACTTCATCATTAAACCCGACAATGGTATTAGCACCTCTGATGTTACTTACTGTAAAGAACTTATTATTCTTTTTTGTTTTGTTAGTTACCAGCGTGTTGTGAATTTCCACATTGTTCAGGTTATTTTCTTTAAGACCAATCTTTACACACTCTACGTTTTCTGGGCTACCATCAAAAGCATAAACCCTGCCAGATATACCAACCAATCCAGCTGCCTGTAAGGTATAAACTCCAAAGCAACTTCCGACCTCTACCACAACCATTCCTTGCTTTACTATATTTCTAAAAGCATTTACTATCCAATCCTCCCATAAACCCTCTTTGATAAGATGTGGGGCAATAGAAACATCTCTAGTATCTACACAAATTGTTTGACCATATTTAGTTTTGGTTAGTATTCTGTTTTCATCTAATTTTGTGTATTCATTATTCATTAATATCTTTTACCTTTCTAATGTGGGGATTTGCGTTATATTCGCTTCTTCTTGCTTCATTATAGCAATTCATTGAACAATATTTTTTCCTTATGCTGACTCCAATAATTTCTTTTCCACAGTTAAAATAATGAGCAATATGATTACAACTTTTAAAAGTATTATATTTTCCTCTGCATATGTTTGAACAAACAATGGCAGAAGCAGTGTGTCTTTCAAATTCTTTACCACAAACCATGCATATAAATTTTCTGAGTTTTGGTTTACCCCCTTTTTTCATTCTATAAAATAACCTGCATTTCTTTCTTTTTACCATTGAGAATCACTGTGGGCGAGCCTACCTTAAACGGCTGTAGCTGCCGTTTTTCTGGGTAAGAATTATCCCACTGTAAATATCCACCACAATCTACCAAAAGCTGTACTCTATCAATTATACATTTGTTTCTACTATCATACTCTTTAGAAATTAAAGGCACAGCCCCCAACATGTGGTTATGGCTCCCGAAGTACCCGTCTGCATTAGTAACTGTCGTCGTTCTCATTTCGTCAACTCTGTTAATTTTTGAGCCAACCTTCTTGCCGCCGCCCGTAGTATGTGAAAAAACTAAAACGTAAGATACTCTATTACTTTCCTTGTCTTCTCTCATCTTCTTGCCCATTTTTAAATCCAAAACAGCGGTATACTTAAAATAAGGAATACCTAACATAGAACAAACGGTAACTGTAGGAGAATAGCCAGAAAAATCTGCCATCCTATGCTCATGATTACCATCCACAGCACCAAGGATTCTGTCTTTAATTGGATAAAATAATTCTACAGCTTTTTCTATTTGCTCTTCGAGGTTCAATGTTTGTTCAAAAGGGCTTGATTTACTGTTTCTGGTGGCTAAATTCAAAATATCCCCATTAAGAAATGCAAAAGCATTCTCGTTGTTAAAAATAAAGTTTATTTTTTCAACCAGCATCTTTTCGCTTTCTTTAGTAAACCCCTTATCGCCAATGTGTAAATCACCGATTGTTGTTAAAAACAACTCATCAAAAGGCATAACATATTCTTTATATAACAATTAGAGCCTCCTTATCATTCATCGTCAAATTTCTTTCTCCTTTTCTTGTCAAATTCCTTTTTATTATTGTATGCTCTTTTTCGTTCTGTCTTGGCTTTCTCTTTCGTCTTTTCTTGAAAAGACTCCAACCCATCAATTTCTTTAGGTTTCTTTACGTTTTTCATTGCAGCTAGTACCCTCTCTAGTCAACTACCCAATCTAATAGATATAGGTTTATAACTAACAAATTGTCATTACATTTGGCCGGTTGATACTCAACCTGCTTATCTCAGATATACCAAGATAAGCGATGTTTCTTGCGACGTTTAAATCAGCATGAAGTTCAAATCCACAACTCTTACATCTAAATTGGTTTTTGTTTCTATTCGATTTTTCAACATGTCCGCACTTAGAACATCTTTGAGAAGTGTATTCTGGTTTTACTTTAACAAGTGTTTTACCTTGTTCTTCTAGCTTATACCACAAAAATTGTTCTAGTTGATAGAAACTCCAATTACCAAGTTTTCTGTTGAACTTCCTGCCATTATTTCTCTTTCTGATTTTAGTTAAGTCTTCAAGGACATAACAGTTAAAGTCTTGCGCCGCAAGTTGTTTACTTAGGCAATGATTAACATCCATTGTAAACCGTTTCTCCTTACCAGAAATCTTTCTTAATTTTCTCTTGGCAGAAGGAGTGCCTTTGGATTGTAATTGTGCCCTTAGATATTGATATTTTCCTTTTACTTTCTTTAGGTGCTTTGAATTATAAAACTGATTATTAGATGTAACTACTATATTGTTTATGCCCCTATCTATACCTAATACTTTATTTGGTTTTATTGTTGGTATAACAACGGTTTCAAATATCAAACTAAGATACAATTTATTTTTCTTTTGAAACAGGATTGCTGCTTTACAGTTCCAAGTTAGATATTTTTTAGCATATTCAGGAAGATTGACTACAAATTTCAATCTACCTTTTGTGGTTGATATGCTCACTAAGCCATTTTTGAAAGAAAAATTTCTTCTATCATACCTAATAAATTTAGATTTGGCTTTTGGTTTAGTTTTTAACTTGATTGATTTTAGATTCTCACAAGCTACATCTCTTGCTGTCTGAACCAAATTACTTGTAAGCCTTGGGTACATTTCTCTAAGATTTATATAAGTTGCGTCATGCAGTTTCTTTTTACTATAAGAACCAACCGCAAAGCCTTTATCTAAACAATACTGATAAGCAGCAAAATATTGGTCTAAGGTTTCTTGTATATCTATATTTTCTATTTTAATTTTAACTGTTCTTCTCAAGTTCATCCCTCCCTTTTCTAAGTTTCTTTACTTTCTGATAAAACCTTTTTCTTTCTTCTCTTTTCTTCTCTTTTATTAAATCATTCCAAGAATCTTTTACTTTTTGTTTTTCTGTTAAGGGACACGCTTTCTCTATGCCCAGCAAAACTCTTTCTAATACTAACTTTTCATCTAACACATCATGGTCAAAAAATTCTACAAAGGCATATCCTTTCTGTTCACAAATATCTCGTTTACGTTTGTCATTTTCTTGTGCTCTTTGCCAGCCTTCTTGATTTTGGTGCATAAACTTATTCGGACTAAAATGAATACTCGATTGATACTCAATTGCCACATCAAGATTGTGTATAAAAATATCTATTCTAAGCCCCGAACCTAGGCTGTATTCTTGTTCTACTTGATGGTTATTAAAGACAGAACAAACTAGCTTTAGTAACTCATATTGTCTCTTGGAAATAATTCTATCCATTTATTTTACAAGCTATAAGATGTTTATATTGGTCTTCTGTTAATCTTACTCTACTAATATCTATGTCTCTTATTCTTATACCTCTTATCTTAGCAATTCTATCAATGTGTGTTAGCATTGTTTTGCTTCCATGACAAGAAATTAGTGTTGACCTTCCATAGTCATATTTCATAGTATTTTCACAACCTACAAAACTGTCTAGTATTTCTTTTGCATATTGTTCAAGTTGTTGTCTATTAGGAAAAACAATTAAATTATCATATATATTATACATATTACTATTCCAATCATGGAATACCCAGCCAGTTGTACTAAACACACTTATCCCCCTTTAAAATGGTATTTCATCTATCCAACTATTATCAACATCAACAGCCCTTACCCACGTTCTGTAGTCTTGGGCTTCGTCCATTCCGGTATATGTAACTGTATATCCACCGGCATTATACTGTGCATTTGGGTTAACAGCAGCTTCAATCATGTTATTATCAACTTCGTCCTTTTCTAGACAAGCCATAATTGCATTGTATTGCTCTTGCGTTAGCTCTGCTTTGATTTCAATTTCTGGATATTTCTGTATGTCCCCAAGCGAGATAATTTGTTCAACATAAATTAATTTAGTTTTATCCCCATGCCCGGATTCTAATGATTGGTCGCTGGAATTGTACTTTAGAGTATTAGTATAGTTTTCAAACTGCTTTAATAACTCCCCCACATAAATAGTTATTTCTTCTATATTTTCAAATACGATTAGTTTTTCATAAGATTGTGATGTTATAAAACTGCTGAAAGGCGTGTTACCAAAATAAACTGTATTTTCTGGTATGTATGCGGCATGTACGTACATATTATTATTTTGGTTGACCAGTCCTATACCAACAACATCGCCGTTAGCATCCACGCGCGGCAATGAAACATTACCCCATACCCCATCAGCATCGACTGTCGTTATCTCACCAGAAATGGTTGCATTATTAGTAATAAGTGTACCGTCTGGGCTTAAACTAGCTACAACATCTATATTAGCATTCATCAATCTTTCAACGGCTTCATTCTCTGCCACATCAATTCCCACGCTACTGGCGCTACCAACATTTGAACTCCGCGACCATGTGCGCCAATTTCTTAGTGTTTCGTCGTTATATAAAGATTGCCATTCAAACTCGTTACTCATTTTTATCCCCTTTCAGCCTTTCCATTGAACTAATAATAGTTTTTACTTGCTCCCAGCTATACACTCTTATTACATTTGGATATATAAAGTTTCTATTATATGGTCTATCCCAAAGTAATGTTAAAATACCTTTATCAGCTATCTCCTTAGCTACCTCAATAGAATCCTCAATAAATAATTTAATGCCCAATTCCGCACACGCATCCCCCTTTCTACAATTAAAAAACATTTGGTCATATTCCAATTGGTGCTGTTCAAACCAGTTATGTGTGCTCATCACGCACTGTTCAGTATTATATCTAAGAGTTAATACTGTGCTAGAGTGCCCCTCATCATAAAGCCACTTAACAAACTCCTCGGCCTCTTCGTATACCCCAAACTTTTCCCAAAGATTATATTTATATATATCATCCCAAAGTGCCCTCACCTGCTCTTCAGTAAAATATTTAGGTGCAAGCCCATATTCTACAATATCTTCTGGTTTCCAACTCGTACCGTACTTTTGGTTCATATACTCTAATACACCTTCTACGAACTTACAAAGAACCCCGTCTATATCCAATCCTATTTTCAATAAATCACCTCAACTGTCGGCCTATTATTAATATCTACTTCATCGCCACTTTTTTCAAATACTAAAAACTTATCATCATAAATACTTACATTGTTTATAAAGTAATAACTCCCATCCTTACTGCCAATATACATAGCCCCAAATGAAGCATTAGGTAAGACTATTACATATTCTTTGCCAGCAACCATATCTTCATGATTAACTTGTCTCACTTTTTATAACCGACCTAAAATAAAGTTTTTTGTTTTTTTTCAATTTCTTTTAGTTCATTAATGAACATTCTATCAGCCACTACTTTAATTATTTCCGGCACTAAACCATTACCACACATTTTATATCTTTCTTTATCAGAAATTTCTATCTTATTGTCATTTTCATCTATACCCCACTTAGTCCAATTATCAGGTAGTCCCATAATTCTTTCGGTTTCTAGTGGAGTTAATCTTCTAATTCTGCCACCATCAAGTACGCCGGTTCTGTTTTGGTTATTAGTTATGCCATGATAATAACTGGCGTCCAAACAACACGCCTTATCTCGTATTTGAATTTTTTCTTTGCTTAAGACTATCCCATGAACAAACACAGAAGTTATTGTAAACATTTTATCCTTTTTAAATCTAGAACCAAATTGCTTCTTGTTTATTAAATCTGGTGTTGCACAAGACAATATTCTACTTCCAACTGCTCTAGTAGTTGTTTGTTTTTCTGTTGTGATAGGTAATACTTTTCTGGCACCGATACTTCTATGATATCCGATAATAAATATTCGTTTTCTACTTTGTGCGATTCCAAAATCATCGGCATTAAGAATTTGCCATTGTATATTATAACCTGCTTGGGCCAATTCAAAGCACACTCTTGCAAGGTCAAGTCCATTATTAATTGATATAATGTTCCCAACATTTTCAGCGATAAAATACAAAGGTTGTTTTTCTCTAAGCAATCTGAGCGCATGAAAGAATAATCCGCTTCTTTCACCAGATAATCCTTCTTTTCCGCCAGCAATTGAGATATCTTGGCAAGGGAATCCGAATGTAAGCAAATTAAAATTGGGTAGTATATCTGCTTTGATTTGTTCGATGTCACCATAATTTTTCACCTCTGGGAATCTGTACTTAAGTACCATATTAGCATGTTTATCAATCTCACTAAATCCAACTATCTCTAATCTGCCACCAAGTGCTTGCTGTAAGCCTATTTCTGTACAACCACAACCACTAAATAATGATAATAACTTAATTGATTCTTTCATCGCTCTTGATGGCCTCTTTAATTTCATCAATATAATCCATTAATTTTTCTCTGCCTTGAACCTTGATTTCACCAAATGAATACCATCCGCCAGCCCTTATTATTATACCTTTATCAATAGCTATATCTATTGCACCATCATCACCATCAAATCCCTTACCAAAATGGAAATTAATATCAGCAAATTTAAATGGGGGCGCTACTTTATTTTTTTGTGCCTTTATTCTAACTACGCTGCCTATTACTTCTAGACCACTGCCGTTTATTGGCTCTCTAGCTTTTACTTCTAATCTTATCTTAGCGTAGAATTTTAAAGCATCCCCACCAGGGACACTTGTTTTATTACCGTACATTTGCATCACATTAGTTCTAGTCTGGTTGATAAACAATAGAATGGTTTCCGTCTTACCAACAATAGGATTAATTCTTCTAAGAAACTCACTCATCATCTTAGCCTGGGTACCAACCAAAGGCTCGCCCACTTTACGCTCTAATTCTCCCTTCGGTACCAATGAAGCAACTGAATCTACCACAACACAAGCAACTTCCCCAGATTTAACCAGTTCATCTACAATGCCCAGTGCCTCCTCCGCACTTGATGGCTGTGCTATATAAAGGGTTGACATGTCCACCCCAAGCTGAGTAGCGTAGTCACCGTCAAAAGCATGTTCCATGTCTATATAAACGCAAACACCCTTGGACTTTTGAACTTGACCAACAAACTGCATACAAAGACTCGACTTGCCGCTGGAGGGTCGCCCATATATTTCTACTATGCACCCTTTCGGAATACCACCAACTCCAAGAATTCTATCAAGCGAAAAGATACCTGTTGATATAACTTCTTTATTAAAAACAGCTTTGCCGGGGGTCATTATGCTGCCTTCACCAAAACTCTTTTCTATATTCTTAATAGCTATATCTAATGTTCTTATTTCTTCCTTTTCCTTTTTAGTCATTCAAAAACTCCTTAAACTCATCACCCAAAATTGCAGCTTCAAGCAATGGGAGCTGGCGTTCCCAAGTAAGTGTTTTTGCGAACTGATAAGCTGCCTTCCCTTTTTCTTCTGCTAATTCTTTATTTTGATTAACCTCTAACATGGCTTCTGATAATTTAGGTATATCAATTAATGCTCTTTTCATACCATAAGGGTCAGCCCAAATCCAATCAGACGGTGGAATTACCCAACCAGTTTCGTTTGTTACTAATTCGGGTATTGAACTATAATCAACGCCCATAGTCGGCCTTGCACACCCAGCTGCCTCAAGATGAGCGAGTCCAAAACCCTCACAGTTTTTGACAAGCATACTCTCAATTGTGTATGAGTGGTCATCTTCAACCTCTATATTATAAACAAACCCATTAAACTCTTTAATTTCAATTTTTGTTATTGGTAAATACATAAAATTATCATCAAACCAATAATACTCTGAAACATTAAGCTTTGTCTCATGTTCATTATAAGCGCCTCTATACTCATCTATGCCGGTGAAAAAATCGAAATTTTTACTATTTGGATTTTGATACAACGCAAAACGATATTGTCTACTTATGCGTACATCATTACCAACCTTATATTTACTGCTTACTATACTAATACTAGGAACAATGCCCAATCGAAGCAAAATATCACGAACCATTAAGGCAATATCTTTTTTAGTGGTAGTAAATTGAAAACAATATCGCTTATTAGTAATATGCCCATCACCATTAAATAAACCTTTAATAAACTGCTCTTGTTTTTCTTTTGATAAAAATGTTATCCAACTTGGGAATGTTTTTTTGTCCTTTTCTCCGTTTTTATAAAAAGTCTTGTTAAAGAAGTTGGCTACAACTCTTGAAAAAACAACAACCCTAATAAAGTTCTTTATTCTATAAATTTTTGCCTCAAGCCCAAATTTTGATTTTATAATATTAGCAACATCATTAGCATAGTCTTCTTCGTGTGCTGCAAAGTTAAAGAAAGCAGCAACATCACTATTTCCATCAGCAACAAAATAGCCAAAAAGCCTCAATAGTTCATTGTCAATAATTATATAACGATTAAGACGGTGTTTCTTATCCAAAACTATACTTTTATCACCAATTTTATATCTGTTGGTTTCCACATAATCGGCCAAATCAATTGGTTTAACAGCACGAACTTCTTTATTTATTGGGAACACCACCACATCATCTTTTCCCAAATTGGCCGCTTCTATTTTTTCTATTTTATAGTTTTTGTGATAATCAGCACACAATCTCCCCTCTTTATTTTGTAAACAATTTGGCTTGCATATTATTTTATTGTTTCTACTACAGCCTTTTGTTTTTATTGCAAAAACTTTATGGTTTGGTGTTAGTGTAATCGAAAAAGCCGAAAATTTTCTTGGAGTAATTGTTATTATATCTCCCTTGTGCTCATTCTTAAACAGCCTTGTTATTGGTTTTAGATTATGTTCGTGTGTTAATGTTTTTTGCCCCAGCTCTATTTTATCAATATCAACATAACCGTCTTCTGTAAAAACAGATGTTCCTTCCACAAAACAATTAGCAGGATTTACTATCGCGTCTGCTATGTTATATATTCTATTTACTTTTTCCATTGGTATGCCTTTTCCGGGAGTTAACCCCCTACCAAATAAAATGTGGTCTTGAATACCCATATTAATCATAATCTCATCTAACCACCAACCGTTTTCTTCTCTAACTGGCATATGCAGATAGAGCAGTGATTTACCTTTAGCATCTTCTAAATAGAGTTTATACGCCTCTAGCAGTCTGGGAATCTGCTTACGAATACTATTAGAAGCCATACAACTAAATATAGTATCATACTTATCTAATCCAACTTCTTCTCTTATTTTCTTCTTATCTACTGGATAGAAATACTTTGGGTCATACCCATGATAAACACAAGGAAAAGTTCTATTCATTTTTTCTTTTAGGTGGTCTTGCGCAAATTTGGAATAGGTTATAACTTCATCAGGAATTTCTAAGACTTTTACCCATTCCCCAGGTATAGGACTACTATCAATTGGTATATATGCAACTGTTCTTTTTATTTGTTTCCTTACTTCTTCGTCTACATCTTTAATCCCAATTAGGTCGTAGGGGTCTCCGAAAAAGAACAAGATATCTGGTTTAAATTCTTCAACCACCATAGGCAACACATCATAACCGTGATATGAACCATTTGGAAAAAGTATTGGGTATTGCGCTATTGGGTACGTGTTGTAAGGATAGCCTTTATATGCCCACGCAATTTGGCGCACCTCCATACCCTTATTATATAAATATGGTAAGATAGCTTTCAGAGTTGTACTGAAACCGCTGTCAACCATTAACCCATCACCCAGACAAAGTATTTTTGGCTTTTTCTTATTTACCTTTTTGCTTTTTTTACTCACTAAATTCTTCTCCCCCTACTCTTATATAATTTACTTGATTTAAACCAACTAGTGCTGGAAATAAATCCTCTTTTATGCTTCTGTAGCCCGGTGCTAGATATTTTTTAACCTTGATATCAAATACGTAGATTGGTACATAACTAATTGTTGAACAAACTTTATTTGAGCAAAATATATGCTCGTCAATGGCTTCTACAAAACCAACCGCTTCTACTCCTGTTGAATGACATACTAAAAATTCATTATAAGGCTCATGGTCGAAATCACAAAAAGCCTTTAGTGCCCCCACTTCACTACCATAGCACTCAGCATCAATATTTAAATAACTCAAGTTTTCCCATAGCTCTTCGTGCCACATATCACCAGCAACAGTTACATCAAAACTTTCTAATTTTTCAAAAAGCTCTTTTGATGGAAACTCATTCTCATTAATGATAATTAATGCTCTCATGATTACATTCCACCTACTTCTGTTTCGGTGTGCCAAACATGACTAACATTACCTTCAAATAACTTATCATATATATCCCATTCCTCTAGTTCTACTCCATGAACATGCTTTATAACTGAACAAACCTCGTTGCGTTCAATCGTTTTACCTGGTTGCATTATTTCAACTTCTCCCGCTATATTTCTTGCTTTATTTATTGCATCTTCCTCTGAGCCGGCCTCAACGTAAACCATTAAAGAGCCTGCTATCGGAAATTTTACATAATATTCTTTCATCTTATCCTCCTCGTTATGGTTTCTATATCTGTATTAGTAACAGGAATTAGGCATCCTCCTGGTATATGCCCACTTCTTATTATTTTTATACCCCAAAGCTCAAAATTGTACATACCCCTTGGTACTTCGTATGGGCATTCTTTAATTATACCCTCAATCAAATAAGGAAAATCATCATGATGTATATAAACAGCAATAATTGTATCTCTACCATAATATTCTATTTTTTCTATTAGGTTCTTTAGTTTTTCTAAAGGATTATTCATTACTACTACTTAACCTTCTCCCCATTAATATCTTCTAAGACATACTCTTTAAATTTCTTCCAGCACACATGACACTCATCATCACAGTCTATTTTGAAATTTTTATCTATCTCCTCTGGACAATAAGTGCCCGCCATAATATCTATTTCAGCACTATCCTCTAATTTATCAATTAACTTATTTACCCATTCTATAGCATTCACCTATTTACTCCTTTGGTTCAAAATACTCAATATTTAGATATCTTTCATCCATCATTTTATCTACTTGTTGTTCTATTCTCTTCTTTGTCCCATCTTTTTCAAGTATAGTTTCAGCTGTCTTTTTCTTTAGCCACAATTGAAATTCCGGCTTATTACATAATCTTTCAAATGCTTTCTTTCTATTTTGTGGTTGTGATTTACCGTCCTTTGCCTCAGCACTTATGCCTGTTTCTATATGCACTATTCTTACTGCTGAGTCCGTTTTGTTACGTTTTTGTCCTCCAGGGCCGCTTGCCCTAAATGTATCTACTCTAAAATCTTTTTGTGTTAATGAGAATAGTTTTTCTTTCATTAAAATAGCGACCTTTGTTTGTCTTGCGCCAAGTCCAATCCCTCTGATTCTGCCACAACCAAATCATAAAATTTTTCTATAACAGATTTAGGTAAATATTTCTCCGCGCAGTCTATACACAATTTCCTTGTAGTCATATTGCTTTGATAGTATTTCTTAGGAGATTCTCCGCATACCCCACAACCGCCCTTTCTCTTTGTGCCTTCAACATATTCTTTCCAAGAAATAGTTTTAAATGAATATCGCCCATTAGACCACGTAGTAAGTCTCCTTTGATAAGGGTCTTTTACATTATAAGGCATAACATACGCGTCAGCTCCAACACTATCTAAAATCATGATTCTACGCATATCTTCTTCTGGTGTGGAATTAAAACCAATTAGAACATAAAACATCATTTTGTGAGTCTTTAGTCCATTTTCAACCAACATATCAATTTGCTTTAGTAGTGTCTTTTCTAGTTTTATATCATCAAAGGCAAAGTGAATTTGTTTCCAAAGCCTTACTTTATTTAGTAAAGGTGCCATCCAAGGTTTCATTAGTCTTATATCTAACCCCTGGCTGAAATCTGTTACTAGTTTCTCTTTTATCAGCTGATTACAAACCTTTTCAAGATGCTCTGGCGCTGCCGTTAAGTTGTTATCAAGCAACATAATCTTTTTGGATTTACCGTCCCATATATCATAAATATCCCCAACAATGCGTATTTTCCCCTCTTTTTTGGGAACATAGCAGAACTTACAAGAGCGCAAACATCCTCTTGTGCAAAAACCCAAAACATAATCACAGTCTGGGTAAATGCTATAATCTGGGCGCATGTTCTCTATTTCTTCGGGCAACTTTACAGATAAATCATAACCAGTGCCTCCTTTGATAATCTCTACCCCGCTTGGATAATATTTAAAATCTTCCGTAAAATTAAATATTTTAGATGCATATATTATATCTGGATTACTTGTTAAAGAATTATACCACTCTACTGTATCCCCTTTTTCTTTGTAGTATGCGGATATTTTACAAAGTGCCAAATTTGGTATCTTTGAATCCACGTCTACTAAACCCACTAGCACTATTTAGCCCCTTTCCAGTCGTTTCCTATACCAACATCTGCTTGTAGTTTAACACAATCAAAAGGTTGAACAGTGTTTTCCATAACATATTTTAGCAACTTAGCTCCTCCTTCTATCTGGTCATTTCTTACTTCGCACACAATCTCGTCGTGTATTTGTAGAAGAATTTTCATATCTATATTACATTGTTTTATCTCTTTATTAAGTCTAATCATAATTAATTTCATAATAGAAGCCGCAAGCCCCTGTACTTGAAAATTTAGCGCTTCTTTTAGAGCTTTTTGTTTTTGCTTCTTTGTGCCATCTACTATTTCCGGAAATCTTCTTTTTCTTCCAAACAGCTCTTTTGAAAAACAATTCTTTTTTACTTGTGTATGAGTGCTTTTTATAAAATTATGTAGCCCCTTATAACTTTTGAAATAAGCATTAATAATGTTTTCGGCTTCTTTATCAGAAACACCTAAACTCTTTGCTAGACCATATTTTTCCATCCCATAAATGATACCAAAGCCCAAAGTTTTACTTTTATATCTTAAATCATCATCAACCTCATCATAACTAACACCAAATATTTTAGAAGCAGCTAATTTGTGTGTATCCAACCCCTCAGCATAGGCTTTAATTAAATTTTCATCTTTTGATAAACCAGTTACTAAACGAACTTCCAAACTGCTTTGGTCGGAGCAAAGTAGACTATATCCTTCTTCTGCTATATAAGCTTTTCTCATATTATATGTTTTACCATCAGCCATAAAGTCACTTCGTACTTGATTTTGAAGATTTACTGGATTGCTTGATGATAGCCTTCCAGTAGAAACCCTTACTTGATTAAAATTAGTATGCACCCGATTATTTTTATCAACAGCATTTAAAACAGCATCGGCATAGGTATTCTTCAATTTAGAGTACTTCCTAAAATTTTGTATAAGCTCTATAATTGGGTGTTCTCCTTTGAGTGCCTCCAGCGCCACATCATCTGTGCTTGGATTATTTTTTATACTGCCATCTGGCTGCTTTGTTGCGTTAAATACTTTACATTCTAACCCAAGCTTATTATATAAAAGTTCTTGTAATTGCTGTGGGCTTGCAAGATTTACGTTACCCACCAAATCAGCTGCTTGTTTTTCGTACTTTTCTATCTCTACCGCTAAGGAAATACTCATATCTTTTAAGTAATCAACATCAACCTTGATGCCTTCGATTTCCATACCCATCAAAACAGGTATTAGTGGTGATTCTACTCTTTCAAAGTAATCAAATAATTCATCCTTGATAAGCATATCCTTAAAAAGAAAATACAAATCATAAGTGTTTCTGCCATCTGCTGCTGCATAATCAAATGCCTTCTCTAGTTCTACGTAAGTAAGTACTTTGCTGTATGGGGCAACATCTGACAGATTTAATGGATTTCTTCCTAAAAATTCTCTTGTTGCTTTTTTAAGTGATAGCTCGCTTAGTGGTCGCCTCTCATCTAGCAAGTGTAGCATCACCTGTGTATCGTAGTAGGGTATGCTAGTTTCTATACCATCATTTAACAACATTCTAATATCAAACTTAGCGTTAAAAAATAGCTTCTTCTTATTACTAGCCAACAATCGTTTTATATCTGGTTTAATATACTCTATATCAAGCTGTAATGCTCCAACTTTATGCCTAAACGGAACATAGTACTCATTATCTTTTGTGCCAAAAACAAAACCAATTATTCTATCTTTAAAATAGTCAAGTCCGGTTGTTTCGGTGTCTATTGCTATATGCTCATTAGCCCAAAGGTCTTTCATCATCTCTTCAAAATCTTCTTTGGTTTGTACAAGCCCCCTTATTGGCTTATAACTTTTTTGAACATCATAATCAAAATCTAACCCCGCCTGCATTATTTAATCTCCGCTTTCCTCCAACTGAGGCCATACCCCCAGCTATCTTTCGTAAAGGTCAGTATTTTCTCGACCTTTTTAAGAACACCACAGCGGTACTTTGCTTCCATTAATGCTTTCCTACGATTGGTATATTCTTCTTTATTACCATTTATGATTGTTGCTTTTACTAATGATTCGGTTATTTCTGCTTTTGTATATTTTTCTCTTAAATCAGCCTTAGCTTGTTCATATAAATCACTCCACCACAAATCATATTCAAGCTCTAGCTTATCATGTATAGAAACAGACCAGTCCCAAATCATTCCCCAATAAGCATAGTTGCTTGGTAATTCAAAAAGTCTATTAGCAATATCATTTGGGTCAGAGGTATCAACATCTAGAATAATATCTAAATCACTTTCTACAACTTTGTCTCTCATTTTAAATTTAAACTTAGGTATTTCTTTACTCATTGCTGCCCTCTTTCATCTTTCTTCCCTTCTACATAACTACACTCAGCCCAACTTTTATCCATATAGCCTACAAAATTCCCGCACTTAAAGCAATTTCTAATATCTCTTATTTTATTATCTCTTGGGCAAGATATTCTTCCCGCCGCCACTTTTCTGAACTTTGCCATAACCGTTCCCCTTCATGTAGTAAAGTTTATATGCTATAGCTCTCATTGCTGGGTTAGTTCTCATTAATACTAATAGCTCGTTAGGGTTAAATAGTCTACTCATGCGACATCCTCCTAACTAAATACGAACGGTGGCTTTCCTTGCGGAAACAACTTTAGCTCCCTTACTTAAAGCACCATAACTAATCCCCATTTCTTTTGCGAGTTTATCAATAGCAGTTTTAGATACAGAACTTAGTCTATTTATTGTATCTACTCCAAAAAGTGAACGAAGATGGTCTACATCATAATTGACATAACGAGTATATTTTACAGAAACACTATTTTCTCCGACCTCTACTTCTTCTTTGTTTAGTGACGAGGCCGTGTTGATAAAAAAATTCTCCAACCCCTCTTTTTGCTTCTCAAGATTTCTAATTTGTACTTTAACCCTACTAAGCTGTTTATACGCCTCTTCTGGGTTAGTTACAAATAGCGGAGAACCATCAGCTTGTTCACAAAGATTCTTAAACTTGTCACACTCCGCCGCAAATTGGCACCACGCGCAGAACTTATTGATACGCTGCTCCGGCTCCGTACATGCTAAAATCTTCTTATAAGTCATATTAAGATAATCAATTAATGCTTTTCTTTGCTCATCAGTTCTTTCTGTACTAATCGGCTGGTGGCGAAGCATAGCTAAAGTTAATTTCAATTCTTTAGGCTCATTTTTACCTTCATTTTTTAACAGCTGCCTAAACGCCAAATCATACATTGACAATTGTAAATCATCGTCCATTTCCCAGGGGGTTTTATTTTTGAAGCTCGTTTTATAATCTACAATTTCATACATATCCTCAAACATACCGAATCCTAAATCATCTATCCTATCAATAAAACCCCTAATTGGGATATCTAGTCCATCAATTTCTAATGTAAAATCTTTTTCTACCATCAACGGTTTTCTTGCATAGTACTCAGTACTCATGTAATTCTTTAGCATAGTTAATCCATCATTGAACCTAGTGTAATCATTTACCCAACATTTTTCCCATTCTTCTTTATAAATATCTAACAAGGTTCTTTTATCAAACAACGAACTAGTGTGATAGGCTTCAAGTACTTTATGTATTAGTGTACCAAACTCTAAACTGTCGTTGTCAGAAACTGCTTTCCTGCCCTCTTGTTTTGACCTGTATAACTTGTAGGGACAATCATTAAAGGTGTTTACTGTAGAAGCACTTAAATGAGTTAATTCCAAGGTTTTATTCTCCTCCTATATTTAGCGGATTAATAAGGACTCTCAAGTTATCCTCTCCGCCCATAATTACAATTTTATCATCAACTAGTAAGTCTACTGCCTCTGATTGAAAATTCGTGATAGCGTCCAGTAGATATCTAACATTGACCCAGAACTCAACCTCAGAACCAGATATTTCTATTTCCTCTTCAACGCTGTATTCTTTGGTTTTATTTACAAAGGTTAGTTTGTTATCTTTGGCTCGCACCTTTAAGTCGGTGCTATTTGGAACCATCAGACAGCGGGTTAGCACTTCCACAAGTTCCTGCTTATTCAAACTAATTTTAGTCGCTTCATTCAATTCAAACAGTTTTTGATAAAGCGGGTAGTTACCATAACTTAATCTAGCCCGAAATATTAAATCCCCAAAGGATATAACCACATAATGTTCTGGCTTTACCTTAATACTAACATCATCGTCACACTTTATCCTTAACAAGTCATAGACAGGTTGTGCATTGATAAGCAGCTCAAAAGGCTCTGTACTTGATGTTACCTTAGTGAAATCATCAGCTATCTTATATCTATCAGTACCAGCAGCAGTAAGAACATTATCTTCTGGATTATAACTTAACCAAACACTATTAGTTATTACCCCCATATCATCTTTTTTGTTAGTTGCCCAAACTGTCCTAGCTAGAATAAGCTGTAGCTGCTCAAAATTACAACTAAGCTCAATGCAATCTTTTTCATCAACACCAGGAAGTAATTCATTTACCAATGTCGAGTCAACTGTCGCAAACTCGGACTTACTTTTGCCTGCTTTGATAAATAACCTATTATCAGTTACTTGCATTTCAACCTTACCAGCAGTTAACTTACTTACATATTGGTTAAACCTCTCAGCATTAATGCCTATTGTTCCTTCTTCTTCTACTTCTGCTGGGATAACCTGCTCATACTCAAACTGAGCGTTAGTAGCTCTTAGTTTTAAATAATCTTTTCCTGCATCCAATACCATATAAATCTGATTTGGAAATAATACGCTCTGTATGGCCGCCCTTTTTACAGTTGCTACAGCATTAACTAACGCTTCTTTACCTACAACTAATCTCACCTAGACCTCCTGAAATCCTCTATCAATTTTTTACCATAATCATATTCATCAATTGGAAACCTCGCTTTAAACTCATCATAAGATATAAAATCCCATAAGTTGCAATCACGATATAAACACGTCATTGCTTTGTGGTAGTTATTATATTCTATACCCCCATTTCTGCCACACCTAGGACAAAAAATGTTGTGCGTACTAATCGACATTATTACCTACCCTATCTGCTATCATCATTACAAAATTAGCAACACCAGCACACTCATCCACTATTTCACTGGCCGGCTTACCTTCAGCAAGCGCTTTAAACACTTCTTCTAATTCATCCAGCGCCTTATAGTATAGATAATTTACTGTACAGATATCCCAACCGCCCTTATGTATATTTTTATATAACTTGTTCTTCATATGACATGCAAACCAATCTACCGACTCATTTATCATTTCATTAGTTAAGCCAGTACCATTAATCTCCTGCGTCATCTTCTTCAACCCCTTCTTCTGCTTGCTGTGCAACTGCTGGGATAACATACAATTCTGCAAATTTTTTATATGTCATTTTTCTTGAATAATCACAAGAATCACAAGTAACCATCTTATGATTCAAGTTATAACTTACTTTACCTTCATCACAAGATTTACATGCTAGAAGAAGTGTGCCGCCAGATAAAAGTGTTTCTCTTTTGAATATACATCCTTGCGGTAAACTTTTTTCTACATAGCACTTTTTATCAATTGCCTTACAGACTTTACACTTTTCCATTGTTCTCCTTTTCTAATAAACTTAACAACTCTAAAAAGAACTCTAGTTCAACTACCACATGCCACTTGCCGAGCACCCCATTTGTCTTAGTATCATTCTTTCTAAACAACACTGCATAATCTTTATCTATTTTGGTTTCTGCTACATCTCTTTGTGCCTGCTCTACCCAGCTTCTTATATCTAATTGCTCTCTACGCTTTACTTCAAAATGAAGTTTATTTCTATCAAGAAAATCTGATAAAATGTCTCCCTCTTTTTGCCTGGTTGCTAGATAATTCCTAGTAAAGTCTTCGCCAAAATAATCTTTTAATATATTTACAATTTCGCGCTCGCCAGATTTCCCTTTTTGTTTAGAATTTATTCTACCCATCTATGAAATAAATGGATTAGAATCTGAGTCATCTCCAAATACATTATCCAACGTAAAGGAATTTTCTTTTGGTTTAGCTGCTGGCTTGCTTTCGGGCTGCTTGGAATTACCATTGCCTGAATTAGTATCTACCGAATTAATTATAATGTTTACAAACGTTTTGTATGTGCCGTCATCATTTTTTGTATTAACTATTTTTAGTTTGGAGCTATCAACAGCAATGTAGCTGCCCTTCTTAAATTTATCATATATGACCTCAGCCAATTTACCGAACGCTGTACAAAACAACGAATTAAGATGCTCTGAGCCTAGATAAATATTATTACCTACTCTAAAGTTACAAATTGGAGTACCTTTATCGTTGTACTTCAATTCTGGGTCTGCAAAAAGCCTTCCAGAAAAAATAAGATTATTAAGATTTGCCATTTAACATTTCCTCCTGTTTTCTAATTTGTTTATATTTAATTAAATCATCTATATTAATCATTTGTAAGTTAAGAGCGTTCGGAATTATTCCCAAAACATTATCAATCCCAAACTGCTCAAGTAAGTCTCGAAGATAGCTCATCTGCTTTATGCTTTATGCTTGGTTTAAAATCATCACTACCAATGCCAACTAAATATTTACCTTCTTGGTTAACTAGAATGCCATTTAATGAGTTTATTAGCTTCTCTGTTTGCTCACCAGTAAATGCGTCCGACATATCCTACCTTCTTTCCAATTAATTTAGACAACGCCTATTTATTAGTATAGCATATAATCAAGCGGTTGTCAAGTACTTTTTAAATTAATTTATAATATTTCTTTTATATAAATCTTCCTTTAACCAAGACAGGCGCTCTTCAATACTATCCCCTTGGACTTCTGCGCTATTTTTACTACCAAGTACTAGCTGTTTAATCAGCAAATCCTCGGACTTATTGTATTCTTCATCTATAATTCTAAATCCGTCATCTATTACTCCTCTGTTATGTGGAGCCAAATAATAATTTATAGTATAATTATGTGTGTTCTGTAACGCCCTATTTATATAATCTGCTTTATCTCTACCAAAACACTCGGCATTTAACAAAAAATATGCTAGGTTATCACTAGTAGCGCGGTCTGCTATAGTTATTGCGTACTTGTCTGTAAATTCAGACTCCATTTGCATTTGTTTTTTTAATATAAGTCTTTGAAACTTATCATATAATTTATTCTCTTCTATTTCTTTTAGGCGGTCAAATCCCATGTCCTTTATTACCGACCTCGCAACTTCTTGTATTGTCCCAACACTAACCCCCAGCCCTCTTAGCCAGTATGATAATAAAGTAACAGTAGTTGTTTTCCCCGACCCAGCTCCTCCGCTCATGCATATAAGTTTGCCCACACATAACCTCCCCATAAACATCTTTCCAAACAGTACCTCTTTTTACATTACCAATACAACTTTTACTTACGCCAAACTTTTCAGCTAACTTCCCCCAAGATAAGTTATCTGGGTTTATTAATATGTGCCTTACTTGTGTCTCTGTGAGTTTTCTATTAAAATGTGGTTTTTCATCAAATAAGTTTAAAATAAACTCCAATAAAATACCCCCTTCTAAAATCCTAGCTTCATTTTCCTTCTGCTGTTTAACTTATCCAATGCGTATCTAAAATCATCACTATTAAGAACTACATCTTTCTTATCTCGCTTGAACGCATTTCTAGCAGCAGTTATAACTAATTCTTGAATATGACTACCAGTATAACCATCTGTTTTATCAACTAACCAATCAGCAAATATGAAATCCCCTTTAGTTTCTTTATAATATATTGAAATATCAAGGTTAAAATTCCTAGTGAACAATTTTAATAGCTCAAGTCTTCCATCCTTATCCGGGGGAGCAATCTCTAAAACCCTATCAAATCTTGACGGACGATTCTTAATTGAATCAGTTAAATCACTTAGATTATTAGTTGTTGCGTATGTAACCACCTCGCCGTCTTCTTTAATGCCATCCATAGAATTCAAAAGTTCTTGAAGTAATTCAATTCTACAGGTAATACCATCAATGTCTTCCATAATAATTAATGTTGGACTTAAATCTTTTGCCAGTTGGAATAGATATGATATATCAGATGCCCTGTTAATTGCTTTAGAAGTAACCCAAAGTACGGTTATTTTGTTCTTCATCTCATTTACTAAAGCCTTGCTGGAAATCGTCTTCCCAACACCGGCTGGCCCATATAAAATAATACCTCGCTTTTTTGGCAGCCCATATTTTTTGCACATATCTAAATCACTAAAGAATCCGGAAGTATTATCCTTTATCTCATTAATAGTGTCTTCGGGGAGAATTACATTATCCCAACCAAATTCTTCAACATTAAGAAATTTCATATTACCAAAGTCAATGATTTTGTTTTTGTAAAAGTTATTTTGTTTGATTTCACTCTGCCATCTTGCCAATAAATCATGGGCATGTTCTTTATCTTTTTCAGAAGATATAATGGAAATAGAACTATAGGATTCATCACCTAAATTAAGGTCAACCCACAATTTAACCTTACCTTTTACTAAAAGCAAACTAGCATCAACTAGACAAGGTTCTTTTTTATCATAGTCTATTTCTATCTCTGTATGCCCAGCGCTTGTTGGTCTATTGCCCTCGTCAAACCCATAAATCTTTTTTATTTTATAATCACTACTTATTTTAGGAAATGAGGCTGCGTATAACATATCATATGGAGGTTTAGTCTTCTGATATAACGAATATTGGTCCCAAGGTTGACACTTTAAAAACTCAATAACAAAATCATCTCTGAATTTGGTTTTATTTTTGCCACCAGTTAGTTTCTCAACCAGCAAAGGTATAAAGACACTTTCTAAGTATTCTCTATTTTCTTTATCTATTTGTCTGTGTATTTCTTGTTCTGTTGTTTTTGTAAAATAATCATCAAGTTCTAAGCCCATTTATCCTCCTAAAATAACCTTTTCGTATTAAACCCAGCCCTCGTCTGCTTCTTTTACTTTGCCGTTTTGGTCTTCTATTTTTCCATTACCGTGTTCTTGCATTTCAGCTTTCAGCTCCTTTCGTTTTAGATAATCTCTCATTTGTCGCTGCTCATAAGTCAACGTGCCTTCTTTAGCTCTAGCTATCTCACCTTGTCTCATTGAATTAACTCTTTTGTACGGGGCTACATATTCGCCCCTGTGTTTGTCTGCTGGCTTAACTCTTAACCCTTCTTCTTCCAATAACTTTTTCTTATCAGACCTTCTCAATTCTTTCCCTCCCACTTGATTGCTAATCCCCTTACTATCAATTCTTTAGCTAGACTAATCAATCTGTCATTTTCAAAATAAAATACATCAACAAGCCAGCGTCTAAACCCATCCTGCTTTTGTGTATTAATTATTAAATCTTTATCTTTTAAGCTGTTGTACACAAAAGCATTTGCCTGCTCATAACCATCTTCTCCTTTTTCTGGAGCATCTACCCCCAATAACCTAAATCTTTCTTCTACTTTAATATGAAAACCAACATCAACTTCCAAAATTAGGGTGTCAGCATCAATTATCCTAACCAAATTAGCTTGATATTCATATAGTTTTTGGTAAGTACCACTAGCATAATGTAATTTTCTATGGCAACCGCTTTTATCTATATAATACTCTATTGGTTTTCTTTTAGCCAACTGTATCGGCCTCCATATAAACCCTTCTAGGGAATTCATACGTTCTCCTTACTTTGTTGAAACTAGACAACGGGACGAAGTAGCCGACTATTCTTGTGTACTTTTCTATAATATCTTTGCTGCAAATAGGACAAGTGTTGCTTTGTCCTACTACTGAAGTATGCCCATCTTCGCATCTTCCGAAAGCGTAGTTGATGGCAAAATGACTTGATTTGTATTTCAATGCTAATTCTACAATCTTTTTCATCTGCTCTTTAGTTTTTATCTTATCAGTAAGGTTGATATGTACAATTGAACCCCCAGATAACAGTTCAGCAAACTTCCCAGCAACTTCTAATCTTTCAAAAATACTAGCATCTACAATTAGTGGTATAAATTGGTTAGAGTATAGTTCATATTCTTGCACCTCTCCATACCAAACCTTGCCTTTTTTGGCTAATGCTACTGCTGCGCCCTCACTTGGAATTTCTTCAGTATTAAAATCGAATCCTGTTTCTTCTGAGAATTGTTCCGACTTTCCCTCAATATATTTTAGTACCTTTTCAACAAAACTCTGCCCCTCTTTGTCTAAAATATCATACCCCATAAACTTACACATTTCATAGGCACCTGTTATCCCAATTGTTAAGAAAAACATATTAATGCTCAACCAATTAAGAGGCTTAAAAAACTGCAAAAATCCCTGTTCAATTCTTCTTTCTATAATAGCTCTTTGCGCCAGTAGTAAATCTTTTACCATTTCTAGACGCTTATCAAGCTCGTCAAAGAAAAAGCCTTCTTGATATGTAATTGGGTAACTATTTACTACTTCCATAGCAACGTCTGGCAAGTTTATTGTAACGCAACGTATACTCCCAAGGTTAAGTCCGCCATTACCAAATGAATCTAGTTTAAACTTCTTACCGTCTACCCTATTTGACATCCGACAACATGAGGCCACCTTTTCGCCATCATTTACATACCAGTTAGCAAACCCCTTGTCTACATTTACTTCACACGCCCAATCAAGAAATTCTTTGTCAATAACCTCGTTATTTTCATCAATTGAAATGTTGAAAGTTGTTATTGGAAACCTATATGCTACGCCAGATGTGGGGTCGCCTTTCGACATAAACCCACCAAACAATTCTTGAACCCCCATAACATATTCAAGATTATCTTTTACAAAATAAGTACCGTCTGGGAATTCCACCTCACCAAATAAGCGCAAAAGATTTGGCCTATCAAAGATGGAAACATTGGTGAACGGCGAATCTGCCCCTATTCGGAACGAATTGTTCACCACATGTACAAATTTTTGTAGTTGATTTTCCACATATTTTCTATCAAAATTATTCACAAACTCCACTGCTTGGCGCACACCAACTTCTAAATCTTTGGTTGGTTTTATAATCTTTAGCCCTTCTTTATGGGCAAAGTAAGCGGCGTTTACTAATATATCTGCTACAGCTATAGCTCCCGCAAAGTTTTGGGAAGCATCCATCGTAAATTCTATTGTTTGTGCTATATATGAATCTAACCTTTTTGGTGCTTTACTGTGCAATTGCCCATAGGGGCGTCCTTCCATCATTAAATTCTGAGTAGATACGCCCAAACAATAAGGCAAATGCGTTTTTACTAAATCATGGTGATAAATTTTACCGTCCCACACAGCACTAATTAACTCGTTAGCTCTTTCTAAACCAAACTTTTCTTTAGCATACCTCCATAACAAGTAATAGCCCTCAAGTTTCATTAGCGGTTTAGTTGTTTCGTGGTAATAGGAATTAAAATTTATACCCCCACCAGTATTACCATTTGGGTCAATACTAATATCAGTTATTCTATTATTAAAATATTCTTTTGACATAGAGTGTATATCAAGCCTTTTGGGGTCAATACCCTCTATCTCAAGTAATTTCCTTTTTCTAGTGCCCGTTGAATATGTTCTATATAAATCTTTAAACTCATCATCAAATCCAAACTCCAATCGCACCCTATCACGTCCTTTCTTGTTTTCGTTTTTAAAGCCCCCAGTAGCCCCGTAGAGACACTTTAACATCATCTGGGTAGCTTAATATTAAATCGCTTGCTTGTCAATCGTTTAGGCGATGCAGAGTTTGATTACTGCTCGCGGTTTCTGCATTTGGTGTCTTTAATTCTTCCTTATACTCGCCCGTCTTAATATATGTACACAACTCTAAAATATCTTTTGGCACATCTTCTAATTCATACCCTGTATAAACAAAAGTTTCTAAACCTAATTCTTTGGCCTGTATTAATAGCTCTTTTAATCCACCGGGCTGTAAAAGTGGTTCCCCGCCGATTACTGTAAATTGCGAATACCAATCTAATCTCTTTTTAAGTGGTTCAAATATTTCTTCTACTGTCATTTCTGTTCCCCCATCAAATGGCTGAAATTGTGGGTTTGAACATCCTCTACATCTTCTTTTGCACCCCTGTACGAATATATTAAAACTAAAAAGCTCGCTTTTGCTCTCAACACTAGCTAATTTTTGTATTGCTCCTGCTCTTATTAAAGTTTTTTGCTGCTTTTCCAATAAGTTCCTCCACTGCTTCTATACTTAAGTCTCCTAAGTCTCTTTCATCATCATATTCAATTGTGCTTATCTTGATAAAACTACTAAGTCTTTTAATTGCATCTTCTGTACCAGTTCTACCTGCGATATCATTATCAAGTCCTAGTATAATTTTATCTGTGTGCCTTAGTATTAATTCTTCTTGGTCTTTGCTCATATTAGCACCCATTAATCCTACACAATTTTTATAACCACTTTGCCACAAAGCCCAACAGCTTGTAAAGCCCTCTACAACTATTAGATACCCATACTGATTTATATAGTTTTTTGCTCTATTTAAATTATAAAGAACCTTACCTTTTTTAGTTCCCCATTTTATCTGATACTTTTTACTATAATCTTCGTCCTTTGGAACTCTGCCTGAATAGCCGACAACCCTACCATCAAGGTCTTCAATGGGTATACAAATTCTTCCCCTAAGCTGTTTTTCACTATAATCCGAACAAAATCCCACGTTGAATATACACAAAACCTCTTTATCAAAACCTCTTTTAACAAAATAATCTAGCGCTGTGTGGTTATAGTCTAATTTTACTTTTTGTTCATCAAGTTCTTCTTGTTCTATTATCAGATTATTAAGTTGCTTCATTAGTATTATTTCTCTTATTGGGATATCTTGACTGTCAAACTTCACCCCTGAGAAATCTTCTAAATATATGATTGCTTCTTTATAAGAACAATTAATTGTTCTTTGCACAAGCTGAACTAAATTACCCACTTCCCCACAACTATAACATTTGAATAAACCGTTAGTTTTATTAACTGCTAACGATGTGTGGTTTTCTCCATTATGAAAATAGCATCTACAGCGTAAAGTACTACCAAAATCATTTACTTGCTCTGCCCCTAATATATACAAAAGATTTTCTATATTTATTAGTTGTACAGGTACCTCAATCACGCACACCAATCTCCTGAAAACTTAAAGTAGATTTTCTAAAATTTAAATCAAAACTAATTCCCTTGGCGGTTGACCGACTTTCCCCGATGGTAAGCACCATATTTCCTAGTTTTCCTTCCTCGGAAGATATTTCTCTATCGGATTTCTCACGAATATAAAGCACAACATTACTAAAGGCAGCAATTCTATCCGACCCAGATATTTGACCGGAATCATTTTCTACAGCTCCTACGGCATTTCTGTTGAGCTGTACCCCCGCTAAAGTAGCTATGTTTAATGTGCCAGCTATCTTATTCTTTATCAAGTCGGTAAGTACCCCTAAGTATTGAAACTCCTGAATACTTCTAAATGTCTGCGATGTTGGAGACTTAATATAATCAAACACCAATAGGTCTATGCCCTTCTGTAACTTATATTTTCTAGCCAAGTTAACCAATACGTCTTCTGAAAAGTTTGGTATATACACATGATAGAAATTAGATTTATTTAGCTTTTCGGCTGCTTTTCTGATTAAATCATATTCATAGCTAGACCACCTGCCGGTAACAACCTTTCTATATTCCACCCCAGAAACCATTGAAACCAGTCGGTCGGACACCTCTTTCGATGAAAGCTCCGTGTCTACATATAATAGCCTTTTGCTTTCGTTTAAGGCTACGTTCCTTGCTATATTACTTAAAAGACTAGAATTATGAACAATGATATTATTCGCAATAAAATTACCTGAGCTGGTCTGTATGTCGTAAGTCATTTCATCCCCAACATGTGCGATACTAGTAACCTCATCAAACAAAATATCCCCAACTTTTTTCATGTTGTTTTTTGGTTTAATTTTAGGTAAAACACTTTTTAAGTACTCCATTTGGGGCTTTCTGCCAAAAACATCTATTTTGTAAGCAAAAGTTGTTTTACTTTCTGGGTTTTGATTTACTTCCAACGCAAAAGATTTTTCTCTCTCACGCAGCCTGGCTGACACTCCCAGCCTTAACAATAAATTTTGTAACCCAAAAACCAACTCTCTAGAAGTAGAACCATAACCTATCTGCGCTCTTGTTTTGTTTTCCCCACAAAAAGAAACCCAACCAGCACAAGACCAAATACGATTAATAAATAAAGCAATTTGTCTTTCACTAAGTTGAAATATGATATATGGTATTTCTTTTGTAGCAGCCACACCTCTTTTTATATTATATTTTTCAAACCAACTGTCCAGGGGGTTCATTCTAATAAAATTAACATTTGATAAAACCAAACTATCCAATATATCAGGAAATAATTCTAAGACTTTATCTAAGTTTTCTCTATCTGGTATATTTTTACCATTAATCCAACAAGAAACACTGCCTGTACCTACCCCTAATTTCCTAGATAATTCAATCTGATTCATATCATCTTCCACTAATTTATTACTGAGAACATTTGCAAAACTTTTATCATAGTCTTTTTTATTACCATTTACTTTATGTACATGATAACCATAAGTGACAACCCCCGTCTTTTTATTTCTCTTTGCATATTTTCTACAAGAAAACCCCTTCCTGATTATAATACCCTCAAACTCATCTAGTAACTCTTGGTTGCAATTGGTAAATGTAACGTTTTTGCTTTTGTCTGATATACTGCCGTCCCCAAGCAGATATGCCATCAAAATAACATCATCATCGGGAATTTCTTTTTTTCCTGATAATATGATATTAGGTGTCGCCACTAAGTCGCCCACCTTAATGTGCTTTAACTCTTTCCATCCAAATTCCGTTAAAAATTTATGATTCTCGGTTGCTTTAATTTCCTTCCCTCTACTCGTTGCCAAGTTATATACACTCTGAACACCACTTTCACAAGCACCAAGTATACACGACGGTTTTACTTGAAAATCAACCATAGATTGTACAGCTTTGTTAACACCTGTCTCATATATTTCCTTAATAGTTATCAAACTGCCATCAACCATTTGCACCATAGAATCCCCCGATAAGCATTTACCTGATTTTAGCCTACCCCCCAAAACTACCAGCTCACCCTCTTGCAGACCCAATAAAATGTTGTCAAGCTCATTAAATCCAGTTCTTATGCCAGGAAGCTCTTCAAGCGAAGCCAATCTTATGCGTTCTTCCAGCAACTCTTCATAGTTGGTAGCTAACTTATCCGACATTGTATTTATTGGTTTGTTTTTTAGACCAATATCAAGAATTTGAGATTCACATTTGCCAATAATACCATCTACTGATAACTCTGCATCTTTTTCTAGTTCTTCCTCAATAGTGTTAAAGCTGCTCACTATTTGTCTTTTGATGCTGCCGCTCTTTATCTTATCAATGTTATGTTTTAAATTACTGGCATTATGGGGGAGTTTTCGGATTTTTTCAATATAAGAAGCGCCTCCCAACATCTCTAACTGCTTCTTAACTGCGTCATCAAATGAATTATAAATTGTTAGCGAATCAAGTTTAACTGACTTCTCGAATAATTGAAGACTTGTTTGATAGATAAGTGAATTAATCTCACTAGAAAAATCACTTGCGTTTAATATTGTAGATGCCTCTATCAAAGCCTTTTGGTCACTTAGGATAATTGAAATTAAATAAGCCTCGTCATTTACAGTTTGAAACTTTTCCAAAAACTACCTCCTATCCCAGCTGGTCTTTTAAGAATTCAACAAATTTCTTCTTCTGCAATAAAGTCCAATCATTTGGTGTATCTGGAAGCCCGGATGCCTTAATAAGAGAATCTTTTTGTTCTTTAGTATTGGCTTTAAGACTACTCATCAAACTGCCAATTTGTTTAAAAAGTTTTGTATCTTCTGTTTCTTCTTTTTTTGCAGATTTTTCATCTTGTTCGGGGTCGTCCCCAGATGGAATTAAAAACATCTTCATTAGAAAATATTTTACTGCTCCGGTAAATGCTTTATAGAAACCCTTGTCTCCTTTATCTTGTCCCTCGCCCCACATTTCACTCTCAACCACACTACCATCATCAGTATCAATAAGTGCGAATTTAAGTAGCACCCTTCTGAACTCACCCTCAACCTCTGTTTTTAAGCAGGTAACAGTAAAAGCTATGTTGTGATTAGAAAAAATTTCTCTAACCTGCTCAACCAAATCAGCCTCCATTACATAGTTATACTTATGAAAACTGTTGTAACCATTCTTTGGTACTCTTTGAATTTCTTTTGAAACCTCAATAAGTTTTTTGTAAATAGAACCTGTGTGTATAATATCCATATATCTCCCTCCTTTCTTTTTTAATTTAGGGGATAAAAACGAGAGCCAGCTATCTGTGCCAGCCCTCGCTTGCTTGTATACTTACTATATCATAATCTTTTATATTTGTCAATACTGTTTCTAAAGATTTTTTAGCTTTTTGCTTCTTTTTTACTTCCAGCTATACCTTCTTTTAGTTCTTCGATTTCTTTATCTTTTGCTTCCAATTGTTTTTGCAAATCAATAATTGTTTGTGTTAAACTAAATGCTTCCTTATACAGCCTCCCCAAAATTGCCTCTTCAGTTGATAAAGGTTCCATATTACCACCCCCTAAAAAACAAACCTTTGATTACCTTAACATAAATTCCATCAGTTGTCAAGTACTTTTTAAATGCCTAACAACGCCTTAATATCAGCTATTTGCTTATCCACTTCTATAGCCCTATTTTCCAAGTTTTTCTTTGACTCTAACAAAACATTTAATCTTTCCTCTAGACCTGATTTAGTATGCACCTCTTTTATCTCTTGAATAATCTCAAATGTATTAGTATCAATTTTATTAAATTTTATTTTATCCACAATCCCCCCCTATTATGTGATTGTTATATATCCTTCTTGAGTACCATTTCTAAAAAAGTAAAGCCGATTTGCTGCATCATCAAAAGAAAACGAATATTGTTCATTGGGTCTAGCATAACAAACCGGATGGTTATATGTGCTACTAATTAGAGTATCGCTATAGACATAATGCATTTGCTTAGTATATGCTGAGACCAAGAAAATAGTTGTCCCGCCCATAGTAATCTTATCATTGCTGATTTTCAAACCAGTAGCTAAATCTGAAACACTTATAATAGCGCTTGCGTTATTAGAATTACTCAAAATTATCCTATGTGAGCTCGCACTGCCGCTGGAACCAACAGTAATATCATCACCGACAGTACAATTGGCTGTTGTTGAAAGTGTCCCACCAAATGTACCACTAGCTCCAGTAATATCGCCTGTAAATATCGCACTCCCATTAGTGCCAATTTTAAACTTTAAGCTACCATCATAATAACCATATATGCCGGTGCTATCCGCAAATAATCTTGAACCAGATTGTGCGGTACTTCCATCTGTTGACCAAGGGTTGTTTGATAATGATAAAGTTTCAGAATATAAAGCCGCTGCTCTAACCGAACCTGTGTATATATCACCACCATCAATCTTAGTGGTATCGGTTGGGTGTCGCCAAGCAGCAACGTTTGTAGCTCCAGTTTCAACGCCGCCCAATTTTGTACCCTCCGTTGAATTAATTCCTGAAAGCGAAGTTGGTTTATCAGAGAAATTACCATAGCCAGAAGAGCTGCTGGTCACTGTAATTGAACCTCTAGCTATCAAGTTATTACAATAAATAGTTCCATCTGATTGTAATTTATATCCAGAAGTATTAGAAACATAATTACTACTTTGTATGGCGCTAGGCTGCACCGATAAGTAATTACCGGAACCGTCCTTAGCAAACAAACCATTAGAATTAAACTCAACAGCATTTGTGGAGGCTGTAGTGCCATCAGGGGTGCCTGTAGAAAGTCTAATAGCTCCGTTAGCTACATACAGCCCATAAAATGAACCTGATTTACCTAAAACTGCATACTGGGTATTAGATTGCCTTGAAACCAAACCATCAACATTTAATTTAATCCAAGGATATACTGCCTCGTCGCCATCATGTGAATAAAATATTAGCTTGCCATTCTTAGCTGTTATGCCTGTATTATCGGCGACTACCAATCCGCCAGCAGCTTGAATATTTAGTATATCAGCATTAAGATAACCATTATCAAAATCAGCAGGCGCTATGCCAATTACCAAAGCCGAAGCAGTAGCAGAAAGCGCACTTTCATTCCCTGATGTATCTATTGCGTACACCCCAGCATGATAAGTAGTTGCCATTGTTGGGGTATCCCAAATAACTATTGTAGAACGTGTTTTAAATATCTTATCATAAGTTGATTTAGTTGGAGCTGCCCCAGCTCTAATTACTACTATATACTCTTGTAAATCAGCATCAGCTACAGCATCCCAGCTTACTCGAATTACCCCTAATTCAGAACCTACAGAAACATTTGTTGGTATAGCTGGAGCAGTATTATCTTTTGCCGAAGTAATTGAAGTAGCGCCACTTGATGGGTCTGTAAAACTACCCCCCAGCCAAGGACCATAATTACCAAAGGTGTTTCTTTGTCTTATATTTACTAAATAAGGAGCATTAGGCAGCACTTCAAATCTAATGGGCTTATCTTTCCCTCTATAACCAGTTTGCCATTTCCAACTTGTAGTGCCCGGCGGGTTGTGCGCATAGATAACTTCATAGTCCATAATTATATCAGCACCAGTATCATCAGACCAAGTACACTCTAAATAAGATGAATAGAAATTATAAGTGGCATTTGTACCAGTAGTTACTGCAAATCCTGTAGCTGCTGCTGGTTTAGTATCTAAGTCTATTTGCCCCGGGTTAAGACCACCAGAGCCAAAGAAACCAACACTATCTAAATAAATAACTGTACCAGCAGAACCCTCAAATACAAACTTTGCGTTGGCTACATTTACTGGATGCGGTGCTTGAAATTCAAACTGCTTCTGTTCCCAACCAAAACTCATAGACGGTGTGTACTTAGTTGATTTCGCTGTACCTATTACAGAACTGCTATATTCCCAATCAACTTCCATTTGAAAATTCACAGCACCAGTTTCTACATATAAACTTGCCCACTCATTATATCTAGAAGTAGGAAATATTACAGGCGATGTTTTTTGTGAGATACTACACTTACCATCAGCTATAAATTGTATCTTCAGGGAATATGTGCCACTTTGTTTTTGTGTTGTTGACCTACTAAAATTAGCTACTGTGCCACTACCAACTAAAGTCCAGTGCCTAGCAGTATCATACTCAAAACTTGTGTTCATAAGTAGATTATTACCTGTTTGTGGAGGAGGTGTGGTCGGTAAATTATCTATATTATCCCCTGGCAACTGAGGTATATCAATACCGGGAATATTAGAACCAACTCTAGTGCTAAGTTTTCTATTATTGTCTTGTAGTTTTTTATCTACAACTTTCTCAGCTATACTAATAATAAGTGCCAAATCATCGCTATATATCATCAATTACCCCCTAACCCTTTAAATTACTATATAGGCTTTCTACCAATTTAAATAGTTGTCGAACCTTTGAAGAAACAACTATCTGCGAGCTTACCGATTTATTTTCCATATTATACTCGTTGGTTATATTTTCAATTGTGTACTCATCGTCCAGACCACGCGCACTTTTTATACTAATAATATCCCCTGGCTCAAGATGAAGTTTTGGTATCGGCAAATTAACCTGAGTTTGATTCATCATTTCATGCTGAGAATAGAATCCCTCCATTGCTCGTTTGGTAGCATCTTTCCAATTGTCTACGCCACTGTCATCAATTAGTTGGTACCTTAATGTGTCTTTTTGAACACTGGCATTTGCTACAGCCCTGCCCTTTGCATTAGAATCTTTTCCGTAGCATTCTATGTAATTAACAAACTCAAAACAACTTAATTCATCGGTTAAGTTGGTTAAATTAACATCATCTAACGTATCTACAGAAGTGGTATAGCGTAGCTTCTTATAATATATCGAACCGTCGTATTTAAATCCCCAAGTTTTATGATTAGCCTTTGCAAATCTATCTAAGAATTCGGACGCACTTTCACCAGGACGCCATAACACAAAAGTTAATATATTAGATTCGTCTTCTAATTCGGCAGCAGTTTGCTCAAACGAAACATTAACTAACCCCTGCATAGCTATCTGAACAACATCTTTTACTATTTGGTAATCATATTTATCTTGTCCACTACCATCAGATGTATCTTTCATTCTTATTCTATCAAAATGCACACTACCTTCAGCAAAAATAGCCATTCGATTTATGGTATTTATATCAGCAGTGTGCCAATAACTTAGTGTTTTAGAATTATTTATAAAAATACTTATTGCTCGTTTATTAGATTGGGCTACTGCTACTTTATATCTTTTACCTAACTGAATTGTAACTGTATTTGTGGCATAAGTATAATAATTAGTACCGTCCCTTTTCTTTATATGCACTGTGCATGTAGCAGTATCTCCACTTATATTAGAAAAAGACTCAAAATCAAGATAAAAATATGTTGTACTATTGAATGCCCTAAACATTAACCCGGCTCTAACAAACTCCTGCCAATACATTTCAGCAGCAAAAACAGTAGAATCACTTAAACCAACTGATGGTGAAAACAACCTGCTTGTAACCCCCGATTTGGTACACCTCAGCACCTCTTTTGATACATCTATTAGCCAATTGTCAGGTTCTCCAATTTTTTTATCCCAACCGCCCTTGTTGTAAGAAATATTACCCCCAATATCTTTTAGAGGATTACCATTTGAGTCAATTTGTGGTTCTTGGTGTTCTCCATTTGGCGGTATGTCTTTTATATATGCGCCTTCTGAGGTGTAATCAATAAATGTAATATAATCATCAAAGTTATCGCCCCAAAGTTGTACTGGTGAAGCCCACAGCTTTCCTTCTGGTATACGAAATCTATCCATTTGGTATTTATAATCCATTACAGTTAATGTAGTTTGTCTATTATCGGTTGATTCATCTTCTGATACTCTTGTTAAAAACCCTCTAATTTGAGGGACAGTAACAGAGCCATAAGAATTGCTGGTGTAAGTAACATCAAATTCTACCAGCCTTGGGGTTCTAGCATCATAATAATCTTTAGGAATCAAACCTTGTCCTAAACTGTACTTACCCACCTTAATTCCATTAACATCTTTCTCTTCATTTATCAAAACAATTGTAGCAGTATCAGATTCTTCTACCGAATGAGTAGTTGAAATGCTTATTGCATTTTCATTTAGGTTTTCTATATCAGAAGTTTCTGTTTCTCTTTTTATTTTTGAAACCTTTATTTTACCGCCAGCTATAGCAAAAAGAAATGTTGTATCATCTTTGGACGATAATGAGTATGAGTCCTCAAATCCAGTAGGGACATCTAACATGGCTCCCCAACTATCAAAATTAAATGTTCTAAAAACCTTTGGGCGATTTTCTGTGCCTCTAGCGCCGTATTGAAGCAGTCCGTAATAAACACCAGAATTATCTTTTGCAAAAGACATTATACTTGCGGGAGTACCAACAGTGTTTGTTTGCGCCAACCACCTATCCCAGTGTTCAACCGAAAAACTAGAATCGCCATCATGCCTTGCTACATAAATGTTCTCAGTAGTTGACGAAGCTGGATATTGGTAAACTCCAAAAAAAGCGCTACCATCCCAAAATGGTGTAAATTCTGTATGTCGCACCGAATAAATATTATCAATAAAACTTTGCTTTACTTGATTAACTGTACCAAAATAACTTGCATTACCAGAAGAATCCACAACAAGATTTGACGTATAGGCTGGCACTGTAGCAGTATTATTAGAGTTAGCTTCATCATATGAAACAACACAGATAGTGCCAGCATTGATACCCGCACCATTTAAATATATACCATCAGATTTATCAGTAATTCTAAATCCTTCAACATAGAAGTTGGTGCCAGACTCTTTAACAAACTTTAATTTTCTTTTGGCTTTAGAGCTCCATTCCCCCGCTACAATAGTTTTTACAACACCGCCACCTACCGTTGGCGCAACAGCCATACCTACAACTGCGCCATCAACGTACAATCTTCTGCCGCTACGTTTTTTCAATCTAATTTTTCTGTGACCATTTTCGGTTCTTGGACTAAATACCTGCACTTGGTTCCAGCCATTAGGATAATCTGCTGTTTTCTTCACTCCTTCTTCGTGCCACGTGCCGTCCCTGTAAACTTCTACTGCTATGTCGCCGGTAGTGCCATCAGCAGCAAGACAATATGTTACAAGATTAAGGTATGCACCGTAAAATTCAATTTCTATGCTTTTACCGTTTTGGTCGCCGGGTACCTTATCATCACGAAGAATTAAACAAGTGCCATTAGAAGCCCCACTTATAGTAAAGGTATTCCATATTCCACTAATAGGAGTTATTGTACAGCCGCTTTTGGTATTTATATTAAAATTACTTGAAGTTTGTCCGTAAGTAGTTGTTGTATAAGTTGTGCCCCGCTTGTCTGTTCCGCTGCCAGAACCATATAAACTAAGTGTAGAAATTTTCTTCCACTGACCACTTACCTCTTCGTATACCCCCACAGCCCCAGTATTTGAATCAACATAGGTTCTTAAATCTATTTTTGTACAAGGGGCTTCAACAATAACGTAAGCACCGCCACTTGTTGTTCTTTTCATAGTCTTGCCAGCAACCGAAAGTTCTGTCCAACCACCGGCAGTATCCCACGTTGTATTAGCGTGGTTTATACCATACTCCTGAACCTGAGTAGAGCCTCCAGCAGAAGCAACTATTCTGTGGTTACTCCAAGAACTGCCAGTACTATTGCCTGTGCAAGATACTATTTGTGTTTTATCGCTCGTCATAAATGTAACCCAAAGACTTCCATTAGAAAACTTATTCAAAAAACACTTTTGGTCTGGGGCAGCTAAATAAGTACTGCTAACTAAGATAGCAGATGGGCTAATAGTACCTGTATCTGGATTCCAAGCTGAAAAATATAACTTGTATATACCACCACCAGTATCAGCGGCATATAAAATGCCTATAGTGCCATTACTTAGTGTTTCGGTATCTAATGCCTTATAATCATAATAAAAATTATTTACATCCGGCATAGAAATGTTTATATCAGAAGTAGTTTCAGAAAAACTTACAGATACCTTCTTTAAAGTAAGTGAAGCATCGACCTTCACATCACCAGAAGCAATTATATTATTTACTTGATTCTTTTTATCTGAAATCAAGCTCTGCCAACTCCTTTAAACAAGAAAGAGACCTCATATCGTGAAGGTACTGTAGCAAGAATTTCTTTAACTCTAAAATCAACTATTTTACCTATGTATCCGTTTTTATGGTGGTCTAGCATGAAATAAATATTCCCTCTCTCATTTAACTCTTTAAGTGTTAAATAGAAGCCCCGATTTATACTCTGAAATGAAATTGGCTGAGAAGTAGCCGGTCTATTAAATTTAACAAATTTCCTATGACCACTAATGGCCTCATTTGAGCTTTGAAAATTTTCTTCTTCTAGCGGGGAATAGTCAGTAGGATTTATAGGAAATGTAAACTCAGCAGCACTGCTAGTCTTAACACCATTATTATCATAGGTATATATTGCTACCCCAGTCATATCCCGAATAACAAACCTAGTAACCGTTGTTCTTCTAGTAACTACAGTCTGTTCTGCCATTTAAACACCGCCCCCCGCATTAAAATACTCTGCATTTGCTAAATTATCCGCAGCATCAACGGCTCTTATCTTTACTATAGAAGTATCACCATCATTAGCTAAGTTAATTGTAAAATCAAAAGCAACAGAATTAGTTCCCGAACCAGCGCCTAGGTTAGCTAACTGCCAACCAGTAGCAGAAGAAGCAGCGTAACTAGATACTGAGTCATAAATATCAAATGAGCGCAACTCATCTATAATTGAGTTAGCTGTATTAGCCCCCAAATAGTCAGCACCAATTGTCATAAATCCAGGTTTTTTGGAAATATAGATTGTTTTATCAGTTAATTCTTGAATAAGTGCGCCTCCAACCTTCATATACATTTTGCACTTTTTCGTACCTTGATTCAACGAGCACCCAATTTGTACATGATATAAAGTAGCTTGCGCCCAAGCACTAACGGAGGTAGTTATATCGGTTGTGGTGCCAGCAGAATCAGTTATTGCAAAATGTAGTATATTGGAAGAATCTTTATAAAGCCTTATTCTATTATAATTTGCTTCATCAGCTATATCAATAAAATAGTGGGCTGTGTTATCATTTCCATTCCATTGCGGCTTAGCCCATAAATCAATCGAGCCGTTGTTTATGTCAAATTCAGTTGAACCATATTGTATGTACTTACCAGTATCAAGTAAAATACCACTACCAAATTTACCGGCTGCATATGTTGGCGTACCTGATGGCACTACTGCAACTTCTCCGTCTACACCCTTGCTGCCGGATTCATAATGACATAATAGAATAGGAAGTCTACTTTCGGTTGTATACTCTACTTTACTTATATTAGATATATCATCATATGCAGTACCTTGAATAAGTACTGAAGCATTATCTGAAATATAAATCTTTTCAGTAACGTCCACTTTAGGAATTGTATTATCTATAATCATTATAAAACTTGTACCCCCTATCCCACCGTAAATATCTTCTATTAAAACGCTTACCAAATGAGGACCATTACTCAAAAATATTGTGTCAATAACAAAATCAAAATTCTCTGATTTACTTTGCGCCAAGTTTTCTATATAAAAATCAACATCATCTACTCTTACAATAAGTCTTTTTATATTAAAATCAGTTGTTGTAGCTATACCAGTAAAATAAACTGTGCCTTTGTGTGCGCCAGAATTTGGACTAACTGTTACTGTAAACACATTACTTCCTACAACAAATCTTCTAATTAGTGTTGAAAAAATAGGGTATACTGAAAGATTAATAATATCATTATGATTATATATAAATACGCAGTATAATATACTAGAACCAAGCCCCGGCTTACCTATAAGTAATTCAGTGTTATTGTATAATGCCTGTTGTTTCCAATTGATACTATCATCCCAGCGCCAATATAAAGCACCCTCATCAACATTATCATAATTATACAATAAATAAACGTCGGGGTCTGTCTTAAATGTGCCCCCAGGACCATCAGGTATTGTTGGATTAGTTACTACTTTTAGTACTAAAACCTTTTCATCTTCCGGTAAAATAGATATGCTGCTGTTAATAGCCACAGGCATTTTAGGCAAAGATGTTGGTAAAGAGGTGGCTCTTTTTTTCGATGATAGTATTGGTAAAGATGTTATAAATGATGTAAAAATATTAATGGAGCGCTTAATAGACAAACTTGCTGGAGGCCTTATAAACAAAGTCGGCTGCACTACAGGTAAAATAGAATAATTAGCAATCGGCGCAAGTGTTAAAGTATAATTAATAAGTGCTCTACTTAGGCTGGTTACTTTCGGACAATTTGCCCCAACAACACACACAGCACTTTCATTAGACCAGTACCATACACCTCCCCTTAAAACACCTGCCACTACGACCACGCTATCTGGTGTATCATCCACTATAGGTGCTGTAGCAAAATAATATCCCTCGGCAAATGCTGGTTCCATTCCAATCGACACACTAACTTCCGCCGATAATGAATTCCCCATCTCAATAATATCTAAATCTATTAATTCAAGCTGAGTGCTTATAGAAACTTCAGAAGAAAAAGATTGTGACATCTCAATTGGGAAAGCATCTACAAGCTCAAGCTCAGCACTAGTTAGTGCTTCTAAAGATAAGGGTTGTCCTATATCAAACACTTCCACGTCTATTAACTCGGGCGAGCCATCTAGAGTAGCCTCGGCGATGAGTGTGGTAGTGGGCAGTGGCAGGGGGTCGGGCACACTAAGCGAGATAAGCTGCCCCCAGTTGCCCGCAGTTGACCATGTCGGGGCTGCTGTGGAAATGGTTACTGTCCCGCCGGTGCTTAATTGTGGACCGGCACCTAAGCCACTAACAGAGTGCTGCCCCTCTATCGTGGCAACTGTTGTGCCGTCAACAGTAATGGCTGAGCCTTGCGCGGGGAATTTGTTGACAGCGCTTACAGCATTACTATTTCTGGCGTATAAAACAGCGTACTTCGTATTTGGTTGCAGCCCTATAGGGGAGATAGTGTGCCAAACAGCAGCCGCCCCGCCAGAGCCTATTTCCGCGCCGACCCATTGTTTATACGCGGCCACTTCTATAATCTGGTTGTTCGCGTCAAGCCGCGCAACCGCCACAGCTATCCAGTCGCCTGTGCCAGGGGTATAACTGCTGTTACGCTGAAACCCTATTTTCTCCAACAAGGGCGGGCTGCTACTGGTCTGAAACACCCAGCCGGCCCAGAACCAACTAGTTTGGTAACTTACGTTACCGAGGTCTGACCCATTGTAATAAGCTGCGATTATAGGCATCTCTTACCCCCTATGAAAGGGCCACAACAAGCGATGTCGCGCTGAACTTCGGCATCTTATACGCCAGAATACGTATTGGACCAGGGAAGGTAAGTGTAACCGTCCCGCTTGCGGTAGCGTTATTTGAAAGCGTTATCTGTGTTGCACTGTCCTTGGTCAAAACATAGGTGTTTGCTGGTATTCCTGTTCCAGTAACCTTCATTCCTGCAATAATACCGGAAGTAGTGAAACTCCCAGAAGTAGTAACTACTGCATTTCCATTCGTGGTGGTACAACTAGCTACGTCTACAGACGGAAACGCCTTAACTAATTTAAGTGTGCCTCCGGTAGATGCTGAATATATACCTATGCCAACACAATCTCCTGTAACGTCTGCTGTTGGAACAGTACCCAATACATCAGCACTCGGCTTCTTGCTGGCATAGGTTGTCTGGTTTGTAGCCGTCGCCCATGTTGGCTGTGGACGTACATAACCGACATAATCCCCAGTAGTATACTCAGTAACAGTACCCGCATCAGCATCAGTGATGGTTTTAAGTAGACCAATATAAGTTCCTGACAACTCGGTATCTAGAATAGACATCGCCCTTGCTATTGTTAAATCTCCCATTTAATCAACTCCCTTGTAAAGTCATCGGTTTCCATATCGCCTGTCCCGGCGTATCCGGTTTTATCGTGTCGCCGCTGGTATCGGCGTTTATATCTCGGTAAAAGAACCCTACTGTGTCGCCCGTTAGCAGCCCCGTTATTTGCGAGGCGGCTTGTAGGTTTGTGCCTACGCGGGAGACGGTTGGTTTGGTGATTACTATACTAGCGGTGCCGAATTCAGCGGTTCCAAATTCAGCGGTTCCAAATTCGCTCACTTCTCCCCCTTAAGATGCCGGGAACATATTAACGTGTACTCCTGAGACGAATGATGGGATATTGGTTACAGCCCCGCCCTTGTTCCAACCAGTAAGGACAATATCGCCACAGGACAGAAACCGTGCCACATAGTCCGCATTCCCATCGACATCGAGGTTCGCTATGCCGATTTTAGATGCGTAAAGCCCAAGACCTGTTCGTTCCGCAAAGATTCCGGCGAGGGGTCGGGGTGTTACGTCCGCCCCGACCCCATTTACGTTACTTATCGTAGCGTCGCCGAAAGTATCTCCGGTAAAATAAATCATTGTATGGGAAAAGTTCATAACGTGTATGCCGGAGTAAATGTTGCCGGTAGAGTTCCAATTAGCGTCATCCCCGCGTCCGTTGATTTTAATCCCGTCATAGACGCTCCCAAACTTCAAATTGTTAAACGTGTTCCAGTGGCACGTAGTGTCAACCAGAACCCCTATGTGTGTATACTCAAACAGTAGGTCTTCAAAGCTATTGACATAAGCCCCCGCAAGGTGTAACCCAACAACCCCCGTGTTGCTAGGGGTATTGGAAATGAGACGCAGGTTGCTTATCTTGTTGAAATATTTTACATAATTGGCGGAGAAGCGCTCCCCTTCACTCCCAGCCCCCGAAGACGCGCCGCCGGGATAAACGTAATTTCCAACCTTAATGATGGGGACATTAGCATTTTGGCGAATTATTGTCCCAAACCCGCTTCCCTTAAACCAGATGTTCTGCCCTAATATTTCTATAGGCTTGTTAATTATAAAGTGGCCTGCCGGAAGAAACACAACCCCCATTCCAGCGGCTTGACACTTATTCAGACAGAGCTGTATTGCCGCCCAATCAATTTCATCACCTAGGCCGGTCGCATGGGGATAATCCACCTGTGCGGCGGCTAGTGTCGCATATTTCCCAGAGAGTGGGTGTGTCAAGCCATCTCCATACGCGCCAAAATCCATCGGGCTATATGCGTATTTGTCCCGATTTATTGTATATTTCTCAATAGCGGCTATCTCGCCGAATAAAACTTCGTTGAATAAATCGTGCCTTATCGAATACTCAGTATACGCCGTGTTTGGCTTCTGAATCATCGCGGGCAGAGTGGTCGCTAGTTTGTTTCTTAAGTCGCTGGCCGCATACCCCGTATATGCCACATTAAACCTCCGTTCTCACTATGAGTGGTGGACAATTTTCCTCTGCGGGCATAATCGCTTTAGCTACGATTTGCCCATATAGGTCGTTGTCGAACGCTGCCAAATACCTCTCGCCCTCGCTGAGCTGCGACCGCTTTTCAAAGTGCTCCTTTTCAGCAGCCTCAAACTCCGCCCTTGACAGCTTTCCCATTGATAAGACAATAGGCTCTAGGCTCCTTATCTCCGCAATTGCGTCGTTTGTGAGTTTTTTAATATAAGGGAGCACTGACCTTATCTCCTCTATTCGTATTTGTAGAAGCTCGCGCTCAAGCTCGTCTGTTTCGGTACTAAGGCTACGCTCCAACTTCTTTATCTCAATTGCCTTTTTGCGTAAGTCAAAGTGACACTCATTAAGAGCCATAATCTTTGACTTAATCCTAATAGCTGCGTGTCGATATGCCCTATGTGGCGACATCTCCATGTTGATAACAGAATGTTGGTTTTGGAAGTCGGAGTTCTCAAAAGGAATCTCCGCTACATACTCCATCAATTTTTCAAGAGCTTGTACTGGATTTGTGTGCAGCGTAAGCTTGGTTTCCATTATAATATCCCTCCTGATTGCGCACCTGCTGATAATTCTCTAGCCACCGACAGCGCAGCCGCCGGGTTTATGGCGCTGTCGTCCAAGAACAGGATGCCGTCGATTTCGGCTGATACACTTCCGGTGCTCCCTCCCATAGCATATCCCTTGGCGGTGCTATTTACGCCCGCCGATACGTGTCTGGCCACCGACAGCGCAGCCGCCGGGTCTATGGCACTCTCGTCCAAGAACAGGATGCCGTCGATTTCCGCCACACGTGCGCTAGTATTTCCGCCCATCGCGTAGCCTTTTGTCTCGCTGTTTGCGCCCGCTGGTCCGTGTCTGGCCACCGACAGCGCAGCCGCCGGGTTTATGGCGCTCTCGATACCCGAGAACTGTATGCCGTCGATTTCAGTCACGTCTGAGGCTCCCTGCCCGCCCATCGCGTAGCCTCTTGTCGTGCTATTTACGCCCGCAGGCAGGAGTCTGGCCACCGACAGCGCAGCCGCCAGGTCTCTGGCACTCTCGTCCAAGAACAGGATGCCGTCGATTTCGGCTGTGACGGCGGTTGTATAGCCTCCCATCGCGTAGCCTTTTGTCGTGCTGTTTGCGGCGGCTATGTATCTCCTGGCCATCGACAGCGCAGCCGCCGGGTTTATGGCACTCTCGTCCGAGAACTGTATGCCGTCGATTTCCGCTGAGAGGGCGGTAGTATAGCCTCCCATCGCGTAGCCTCTTGTCTCGCTGTTTGCACCTGCTGATAATTCTCTGGCCACCGACAGCGCAGCCGCCGGGTTTATGGCACTCTCGTCCAAGAACAGGATGCCGTCGATTTCGGCTGATACACTTCCGGTGCTCCCTC